>Ga0222422_100004_pt1:905000-1094660 | contig 1094660 bp, 1040 predicted proteins | sample 3A1ome_FD_182469 | JGI IMG/M metagenome (GOLD analysis project Ga0222422, IMG submission 182469) | Enriched microbial communities from leaf-cutter ant dump, University of Wisconsin, Madison, United States - 3A110A (version 2) | ecosystem: Environmental > Terrestrial > Nest >...
GCTGGGCCTGGCGCCGGCCGAGATCGAGTTTCCCGAGGAGGATACCGAGGAGGTCAACGTCGCCAACCTGCCCAGCCTCTACATTTCCATCTGGGAAACCGGCCGCAAGCACGATCTGGACGACGCCACCATCGAGCGCATCATCGGCATGTTCGCCTATGACGTGGACATGACCCGCAAGGTGGCCCCGGGCGACGCCATCGAAATCCTGGAAACCGCGCCCGACGGGCAGCAGCGCAGCGAACTGCTCTATGTCAGCCTCAAGCTGGGCAACACCACGCGCCAGCTCTATCGCTTCGCCACCGGGAATGGCGGCGCCGATTTCTTCGATCCCGAAGGGGAAACCGGCAAGCGCTTCCTCACCCGCCGGCCGCTCGAAGGCGGGGGCACGCTGCGCTCGCGCTTCGGCTATCGCGTCCACCCCATCTTCAAGACGCGCAAGCTCCATACCGGGGTGGACCTGGCCGCGCGCAGCGGCACGCCGATCTATGCCGCCGGCGACGGCGTCATCAAATATTACAAATGGCAGTCCGGCTACGGCAACAAGGTCGAGATCCAGCACGTCAACGGCTATGAGACCGCCTATGGCCACATGTCGCGCTATGCCGACGGGCTCGGCGTGGGCAGCCATGTGCGCCAGGGGCAGGTCATCGGCTATGTCGGCACCACCGGCCAGTCGACCGGCCCGCACCTGCATTTCGAGATCAAGATCAACGGCAACCTCGTCGACCCGCTCAGCGTCAAGCTGCCCAAGGACAATGTGCTGCCGCCCCAATACAAGGCGCAGTTCGCCCAGACCATGGCCCAGATCAACGACCTCATGGCCCGCGACCCCGCCCCGGTCAGCGTGGCCCAGGCCAATCCCTAGCCATTCCACGTCCTGCTGAATCGCCGGCTCTTTCGCTCCCTCTCCCTTGGGGGAGAGGGAGCTTTTTCCTGACCGGACATGTTGGGAAGGCCCCCTCACCCGTCGGCTGGGCCGCCGACCTCTCCCCCAAGGGAGAGGCGAAGAGGGCCGGCGCCCGCCTCCGCCTTGCCGGGCCGAGCCCCGACATCCTCGTCGTTCCCCCTATTCGCGCGAAATATAGACGGCCAGCTCGTTCCCGCCCGGCTCGCGGCAATGAAAGCGCCGCCCGCCGGGGAAATCGAACTGGGGCCGGGTGACGACGCCGCCGGCCGCGAGCACCCGCCGCTCGGCGGCGTCGAGGTCGTCGGTGCGCACCACCGCCATGGTCGCGGCCACCCGGCCGGCGGCCTGGTCCACCCCACCATCGATGCCGGCGCCGGTAATGCCGTCATAATCGGAGCCATAGCCGACCCGCCCCCAGCCGAAGGCCGCCTGGAAGAAGCCGCTGGTCGCCGCCCGGTCGCTGGAGGGAAATTCGATATAGTCGATGCGCTCGGCCATGCGGCCCTCCTATTCTTTGTTCTCTTTATGTTCTAGTCCGCCCGGCCCTTTCCGGCAAGACGAAAAAGGGCCGGTCCTGCGACCGGCCCTTCGATCTATCCCTTGCTGGCGGATCAGGCCGCGGCGGCGCCGGCCCCTTCGGGGCGCAGCACGATGCCGTCGGGGTCGGCATCGACCACCACGCGGGCCCCGTCGCTGACCATGCCGGAGAGGATTTCCTCGGCCAGCCCGTCCTGCACCTCGCGCTGGATGACGCGCTTGAGGGGCCGTGCCCCATAGGCGGGGTCGTACCCTTCATTGGCGAGCCAGTCGCGCGCCGCCGGGGTCAGCTCCAGTTCGATATCGCGGTCGGCCAGCAGCTTTTCGAGCCGCCCGAACTGAATATCGACGATGGCGCCCATATGCTCGCGCCCCAGCCGGTGGAACAGCAGGATCTCATCGATGCGGTTGAGGAATTCCGGCCGGAAGGCCGACTTGACCATGTCCAGCACCTTGCCCCGCACCAGTTCGACCGATTCCCCATCCTTGAGCTCGACCAGATATTCGGCCCCCAGATTGGAGGTGAGGATGATGACCGTGTTGCGGAAATCCACCGTCCTGCCCTGCCCGTCGGTCAGCCGCCCGTCGTCAAGCACCTGCAACAGCACGTTGAAGACGTCCGGATGGGCCTTTTCGATCTCGTCGAACAGCACCACCTGGTAGGGCCGGCGGCGCACCGCCTCGGTGAGCACCCCGCCCTCGTCATAGCCGACATAGCCGGGAGGCGCGCCGATCAGCCGGGCCACCGAGTGCTTTTCCATGAATTCCGACATGTCGAGCCGCACCATGGCGGTCTCGTCGTCGAAAAGGAATTGCGCCAGCGCCTTGGTCAATTCGGTCTTGCCCACGCCAGTGGGCCCGAGGAACATGAACGAGCCGATCGGGCGGTTGGGGTCCTGCAGGCCGGCGCGCGAGCGGCGCACCGCCTTGGCCACCGCCGCCACCGCCTCGGCCTGGCCGATGACGCGGGCGCCCAGCGACGTCTCCATATGCAGCAGCTTTTCGCGCTCGCCTTCCAGCATCCGGTCCACCGGAATGCCGGTCCAGCGGCTGACCACCTGAGCGATGTCGCTGGCTTCCACGGTTTCCTTGGCCATCACCGGATCGGGCTTGCCGTCGCCATCGGCGTCCTCGGCATTGGCGAGGCGCTTTTCGAGGTCGGGAATGATGCCATAGGCCAACTCGCCCGCCTTGGCCAGGTCCCCCCGGCGCTGCGCGATCTCGAGCTGGCTGCGCGCCGAATCGAGCTCTTCCTTGATCTTGGTCGAGCCTTGCAGCCGCTCCTTTTCCGCCAGCCATTTCGCCGACAGGGTCTGGGCCTGCTCCTCCAGCCCGCTCAATTCATGCTCGAGCCGGTCGAGCCGCGTGCGCGAGCCCTCGTCGGTTTCCTTCCTGAGCGCCTCGCGCTCGATCTTGAGCTGCATGATGCGGCGATCGAGCTCGTCCAGCGCCTCGGGCTTGGAATCGACGGCCATGCGCAGCCGCGCCGCCGCCTCGTCCATGAGGTCGATGGCCTTGTCGGGCAGGAACCGGTCGGTGATGTAGCGGTTGGAGAGGGTAGCCGCGCTCACCAGCGCCGAATCGGCGATGCGGATGCCGTGATGCAGCTCATATTTCTCCTTGAGCCCGCGCAGGATGGAGATGGTGTCCTCCACCGTCGGCTCGGAGACGAAGACCGGCTGGAAGCGCCTTGCCAGTGCCGGGTCCTTTTCGACGTGCTTGCGGTATTCGTCCAGCGTCGTCGCGCCCACGCAATGGAGTTCGCCCCGCGCCAAAGCGGGCTTGAGCAGGTTGGAGGCGTCCATGGCGCCATCGGCCTTGCCGGCGCCGACCAGGGTGTGCATCTCGTCGATGAAGAGGATGATCTGGCCCTCGGCCGCCGTCACCTCGGACAGCACCGCCTTGAGACGCTCCTCGAATTCGCCGCGATATTTCGCCCCGGCGATCAGCGCGCCCATGTCCAGCGAGAGCAGGCTCTTGTTCTTCAGGCTCTCGGGCACGTCGCCATTGACGATGCGGATGGCCAGCCCCTCGGCGATGGCGGTCTTGCCAACGCCGGGCTCGCCGATCAGCACCGGATTGTTCTTGGTGCGGCGGGAAAGGACCTGGATGGTGCGGCGGATTTCCTCGTCGCGCCCGATCACCGGGTCGAGCTTGCCCTCGCGCACATCGGCGGTGAGGTCGCGGGCATATTTCTTGAGCGCGTCATAGGCGTTCTCGGCCGAGGCGCTGTCGGCGGTGCGGCCCTTGCGGATCGCCTCGATGGCATTGTTGAGCCCCTGCGCGGTGACGCCCGCCGCGGCCAGGATCTTGCCCGCCTCATTGTCCTTTTCCACCGCCAGGGCCAGCAGCAGCCGCTCGACGGTGACATAGGAATCGCCCGCCTTCTGCGCCGCCGATTCGGCGGTGTCGAAGACGCGCGCCATCTCGCGGCTGAGATAAAGCTGGCTGCCATCGCCCGAAACCGACGGAATCTTGGCCAGCGCCGCCTCGACGGCCACGCGCGCGGCCTTGGGGTCGCCCCCGGCGCGCTCGATCAGCCCGTTGGCCATGCCCTGGTCGTCGTCCAGCAGCACCTTGAGCAGGTGGATGGGGGCGAATTGCTGGTGCCCCTTGCCCAGCGCCAGGGTCTGCGCGCTCTGGATGAAACCGCGGGCCCTCTCGGTATATTTCTCGATGTTCATGCAACTCTCCTTGTCTCGCCCGCGGTCCGGCCCATGGCGGCACCGAATCCACGTCGGAAGCGTCGTCGATGGAACGCCTGACCGGCAGCGCTGCTCCATCTGAGCGATATATGGGGTGCGATTTTGCGAAAGAAAGGGCGCCTGCGGACGCAAAAAGGCCGGGTATCGCTACCCGGCCTTTTTCAAACGATCTTTCCGATCCAGCCCTATTCGGCGGCGCTGGTGGTGCCGGCGGTGAGGAAGGCCGGCAGGCCCCCTTCGGGCGCTTCGCCCGCCGCTTCCGCCCCGGCATCGTCCCCTGCGGGGCGGCGGCGGCGCGGACGGCGCTCGCGCGGCTTGCGGGCGTCACCCTCGGCCTCGCCGGTTTCTTCACCGGCCTCGAGCGGCGCGGCGGCGATGACGGGCTGCTCGCCTTCGCCGGCAAGGGCGGGCGCGGCATCGCCCTCGGGGCGCGGCGCGCGGTCCCGATTGCGGTTGCGGCGTTCGTTGCGGGCCGGGCGCTCGCCCTCGGCCCGGGCTTCGGGCTGGGCGGGGCGGGCATCGCCCTCGCCGGCCGCCTCGGCCTCGGCGGGCGCGAAGCTGGGCTGCACCACCGGCTGGGGCGAGGCGAAACGCGAATTCATGTCGGGCATGTCGTCGTCGAAATCGCCATCGTCCTGCCCGTCGGGGCGCTGGCCGCTCATGGCCTGCTGGGCGCTGGAGACGATGCGGAAATAATGCTCGGCATGCTGGAGATAGTTCTCCGCCATCACCGAATCCCCGCTCGACTGCGCGTCGCGCGCCAGTTGCAGATATTTCTCGGCGATATGGGCCGCGTTGCCGCGCACCTTCACGTCCGGGCCGTTGCTCTCGAAATTGCGCGACAAGGGATTGACGTGCTTGCGGCCGCCGTTCCGGCCACGCTGCCGGTTCTTGTTCTGATTGTTGGGTCTCATCTGGTCGCTTTATCTAACTCTAGAAAATTAAGCGTCACACTGCTGGCCGCCGGGCCTGCCGCCCGATCCGACCGCTGCCGATGCCCAACGTCATGCTTGGGAAACCGGCCCTAAACTGGCTTCATGAAGACCGAAACCGCCTGCCGGCAACCCGAACCCGTTCCGCGTCGCCCCGGCCTCTGCCGGAACCGCGCTGCGCTTGCAGCCAATGGAATTTATGGGTGGCTAGTCGCCGTGGCGCTCATGATGCGCCGTTGACAGCACCAGCAAACTATAACGTTCGCCGCTTTTTTGCCAGCGGAAATTATCGGCCCCGCATCCGAGCGCCTTTTCCGGCTTCAGATATGGCGCGCCCACACCACCCGATCAAGCCCGTTGAGGTCTTTGTGCACGCTCACATCTTCGTATCCGGCCTCCAGGAACAGCGCGCTCACCCCCGCCCCCTGGTCATGGCCAATCTCGACCAGCACATGGCCCCGGGGCTCGAGCCAGGCGCCGGCCCCGGCGGCGATGATCCGATAGGGCGCCAGCCCGTCCGGCCCGCCATCCAGCGCCAGGCGCGGATCGAAATCCTTCACCTCCGCCTCGAGCGTCTCCACCACGGCCGAGGCGATATAGGGCGGATTGGAGACGATGACGTCGAACAGCCCCCCCTCCCAGCCTCCCCCGCCAGGGGGGAGGTGCAGGCCGGTGCGGGGGGCAGCATCGGGCCAGGTCCCCGATGCAGCCCCCTCCCCCTCGTGGGGAGGGTTGGAGAGGGGGGCGAGCGCCCCGAACCAGTCGCCCCGGCGCAATTCCAGCCGTTCGGCCACGCCATGGCGTTCGGCATTTTCCCGCGCCGCCGCCAGCGCCTCGGCGCTCAGATCCACCGCCACCGCCCGCGCATCGGGCTGGTTGACCAGCACCGCAATGGGGATGCAGCCCGTGCCCGTGCCCAGGTCGAGCAGGCGCCCGGCTTCGGGAAGCGCCGCCAGCACCATCTCCACCAGCAGCTCGGTTTCCGGGCGCGGCTCCAGCGTCCCCGCATTGAGGGTGAAGGCAAGGCCGAAAAATTCGCGCGCCCCGATGATGCGCGCCACCGATTCTCCGCTCAGGCGCCGCTGCAGCAGCGCCGCGATGCGCTCGGCCGCCTCCGGGGCCACGGGGTCGTTTTCGCGCAGCGCCAGCTCCAGCGTGCCCAGCCCCAGCGCATGGCCGGTCAGCAGCTTGGCGTCCAGCGCCGCGCTGGCAAAACCGAGCCGCGCCAGCACGTCGCGCCAGCCGCGCCACACCTGCCCGAGGGTGGGGATCGGGCTCAGTTGCCCGCCTCGAGCGCCGCCAGTTGCTCGGCCTGGCTGGTGGTGATGAGCGCCTCGATCAATTCGTCCAGCGCCTCGCCGGCCATCACCTTGTCGAGCTTGTAGAGCGTCAGATTGATGCGGTGGTCGGTGACCCGCCCCTGCGGGAAATTATAGGTGCGGATGCGCTCGGAGCGGTCGCCCGAGCCCACCTGCCCCTTGCGCTCGGCCGAGCGGGCGCTGTCGCGCTCCTCGCGCTGGATCTCATAGAGCCGCGAGCGCAGCACCAGCATGGCCTGGGCCCGGTTCTGGTGCTGGCTCTTCATGCTCGAGGTCACCACCAGCCCGGTGGGCAAATGGGTGATGCGCACCGCCGAATCGGTGGTGTTGACGTGCTGGCCGCCCGCGCCCGAGGAGCGCATGGTGTCGATGCGGATATCCTCGTTGCGGATTTCGATGTCGATATCCTCCACCTCGGGCAGCACCGCCACCGTCGCCGCCGAGGTGTGGATGCGCCCCGAGCCTTCCGTGGCCGGCACGCGCTGCACCCGGTGCACGCCGCTCTCGAATTTCATGCGCGCATAGACGCCCTTGCCCGAGACATTGGCGATGATTTCCTTGAAGCCCCCCATTTCGCCGGGGCTTTCCTCCATCACGCTGACCTTCCAGCCGTGACTGGCCGCATAGCGCTCATACATGCGGAAGAGGTCGCCGGCGAACAGCGCCGCCTCGTCCCCGCCGGTGCCGCCACGGATTTCGAGGATGATGGATTTCTCGTCCGCCTCGTCCCTGGGCAGCAGCAGAATGCGGATATTGTTGAACAGCGTCTCGATCTTTTCGTCGAGCTCGGCGATTTCCGCCTCGGCCATCTCGGCCAGGTCCCTGTCGCCCGATTTGAGCAGGGCTTCGGCCTCGTCGCGCTCGCTCAGCGCCTTGTTATAGGCGCGGATTTCCCCCACCACCGGGGCCAGCTCGGCGTGTTCCTTGGAGAATTTGACGAACTCGTCCGGCCCCGCGCCGCCGGCCAGCGCCGCCTCGACATATTGAAACCGGGTCTCCAGCGCATCGAGCTTGTCCTGGGGAAGAGATGCCATGGCGAGGTCTTTCAGATCGGTAGGCGACACGCTTTAGGGTCAACATGGCTGAACCGCAAGGGTCAGCCCCCTCTTCACCTCTCCCTTTGGGGGAGAGATCGGCGGCGCAGCCGACGGGTGAGGGGGCCTTATTCCGTGCGGTGAAGGCCCCTCACCCGCCCCGAAGACGGGTCGACCTCTCCCCCAAGGGAGAGGTGGGCTGCGCCTCAAACCGGCAGTTGCTGCTTTTCGATCCAATCCTGCAGCAACTGGCGCAGGCTCACCCCGTCGGCGCCCTCGCGCAGCGCTTCTTCCACCGCGGCCTGGATGGGCTTGAGCTCGAGATTGAGCACCAGCTCCTTGATCGGCCCGATCGAGGCCGGCCCCATGGAGAGCCGCGTCATGCCGATGGCCATCAGCGCCAGCGCCTCCAGCGGCTTGCCCGCCAGTTCGCCGCACATGGTGATGGGCACGTTGTAGCGCCTTGCCGCATCGACGACGAGCCTTATGGCGCGCAGGCGCGGCATGGCGATGGGATCGTATTGCTTGGCCACGCGTGGATTGGCCCGGTCCGAGGCGGTGAGGAACTGCACCAGATCGTTGCTGCCGATGGAGACGAAATCGGCCTCGGGCAGAAGCTGGTCGAGCTCGAACAGCAGCGAGGGCACTTCCACCATCACCCCCAGGTCGAGCCGGCTCGGCACCGGCCGGCCCTGCCGGCGCAGGCGCTCGACTTCCTTGTCCACCACCATGCGGGTTTGCAGGAACTCGAAGGTCTCGGTGACCATGGGCACGAGGATCTTGAGCGGGCGGCCATTGGCGGCCAGCAGCAGCGCCCGGATCTGGGTGCGCAACAGGCCCGGCCGCGCCAGCCCCAGCCGGATCGAGCGGAAGCCCATGGCCGGGTTTTCCTCGGCCATGGAGCGCTGATAGGGCAGCACCTTGTCCCCGCCGATATCGAGCAGGCGGAACACCACCGGCCGCTCCCCGGCGATTCCCATGGCCTCGGCATAAAGCTCCATCTGCTCGGAGAGCTTGGGCAGCTTGGAGGCGATCATGAACTGCAATTCGGTGCGGAAGAGCCCGACGCCCTCGGCCCCGGTATCGTCCAGCATGGGCAGGTCCGCCACCAGCCCCGAATTGTGCAGCAGCGTGATGGCGACGCCGTCGCGCGTCACCGCCGGCCGGCTGCGCAGGGCGGCATAATGGGCCCGGCGCCGCGCCGAGACGCGCACCTTGTCGACATAGGCCTGCTCGATGTCGGGCGTGGGCCGCAGATGCACGATGCCCGCGGCGCCATCGAGGATAATGTCGTCCCCGGTCTCGCTCATCGAGACGATGGATTGCGCCTGCCCCACCGCCACAAGCCCCAGCGAGCGCGCGACGATCGCCACATGGGCGGTGGTGCCGCCCTCTTCCAGAACCACGCCGCGCAGCTTGGTGCGGTCATATTCGAGCAGCTCGGCCGGCCCCATATTGCGCGCCACCAGGATGGCGTTGTCGGGCAGTTCCTTGCGCCCCAGCGCCAGCCCGTTCCCGGTCAGCACCCGCAAGAGGCGGTTGGCCAGGTCGTCGAGATCGTGCAGCCGGTCGCGGATATAGGGGTCGGTCTGGCGCAGCATGCGGGCGCGGGTGTCGTTCTGCACCCGCTCCACCGCCGCCTCGGCCGAAAGCCCGTTGTCGATCGCCTCGACCAGCCGGTTCACCCACCCCCGGTCATTGGCGAACATGCGGTAGGTTTCCAGGATCTCGCGGTGGTCGGTGGCCCCGGCCATGTCGCCATGGTCGAGCATGGCGTCGATGGAGACGCGCATCTTCTCCAGCGCCGCCTCCAGCCGGTGCTTTTCGGCCTCGGTGTCCTCGGCGATGAAATTGGAGACCACCACGCGCGGGTCGTGCAGCACCACCGTGCCCAGCGCGATGCCATCGGTAAAACTGACGCCGTTGAACATGCGGGGCCGCCTCAGGTCGATATCCGACCCCGGCTTGATGAGATTGTCGAAATCCGAGGTGGCGATCATTTCGGCCAGGATTGTGGCCGTAGTCAGCATGGCCTCGGTTTCATCCTCGCCGTAATGGCGCCGCTCGGCATTCTGCACCACCAAGACGCCCAGCGTCTGGCCGGCGCGCAGCACCGGCACGCCCAGGAAGGAGGCGTAGCGATCTTCCCCGGTTTCGGGGCGATAGGCGAAGCCGGGATGGCGGGGCGCGTCTTCCAGGCTTAGCGGCTCGGCCTCGGCGGCGATGAGCCCGACCAGCCCCTCGCCCAGCCGCAGCGTGGTCATGTGCACCGATTCGGCGGCGAGGCCCTTGGAGGCGAACAGCTCCAGCGCGCCATCGGCGCGCAGCACGTAGAACGAGCAGACATCGGCCCGCATATTGTCGGCGATCAGGGCCACGATCTTGTCGAGCCGCGCCTGCGACGCCAGCGGCTCCGCCATGGTTTCGCGCAACTGACGCAGCAGCACCCTGGGGCCGCCTGTGGTCGTGACCATTCTCTACAGACGGCCCGGCCGGCCGCCTCCCTCATGGACGCGGCCCATCCTCGATGGCGCTCAGGCGTCCTGTCTGTCCAAACCGTAATAGGTATGCAGAGCCCGAACCGCAAGCTCGGCATATTGTTCATCGATCAATACCGAGGTCTTGATCTCGGAGGTGGTGATGAGCTGGATGTTGATGCCCTTGTCGGCCAGCGCCTTGAACATGGACGAAGCCACGCCCGCATGGCTGCGCATGCCCACGCCCACCACCGACACCTTGGCTCCGCCCTTGGAGCCGGAAAGGCGGGCATATTCGATCTTGTCGCCGGCATTCTGCAGCGTCTTGACGGCCTTGTCGTATTCGCTGTCGGGCACGGTGAAGGTGATGTCGGTGGTCGCCCCGTCATCGGCGATGTTCTGCACGATCATGTCGACCACGATGCCCTGGTCGGCCAGCGTGCCGAAAATGGCCGCCGCCACGCCCGGATTGTCCTTGACGTCGCGCAGGGTGATCTTGGCCTCGGCCTTGGCGAGCGTCACGCCCGAAACGATCTGCTTTTCCACGATCTCATCCTCATCGCAAACCAGTGTGCCCGGCACGCCGGGTTTCCCGTCCGGGCCCAGTTGGGGCGCGTCGGGGTCATCGAAGCTCGAGCGGACCAGCAGGCGCACCTTGTGCGCCATGGCCATCTCCACTGAGCGGATCATCAGCACCTTGGCGCCGAGCGAGGCCATTTCCAGCATTTCCTCGAAGGAGATGCGCGAGAGCCGCTGCGCCTTGGGCACGATGCGCGGATCGGTGGTATAGACCCCGTCCACATCGGTATAGATGTCGCAGCGGTCCGCGCCGATGGCCGCCGCCACCGCCACCGCCGAGGTGTCCGAGCCGCCCCGGCCCAGCGTGGTCACCCGCCCATGGGGCGAGATGCCCTGGAAGCCGGTGATGACCGGCACCCAGCCATCGGCGAGGCGCTTGTTGAGCTCGGTGGGGTCGATTTCGGTGATCCGCGCCGCGCCATGGGCGTCATCGGTGCGGATCGGCACCTGCCAGCCCGAGAAGGAGCGCGACTGGATGCCCATCTCGCTCAGCACGATGGCCATCAGCCCCGCCGTCACCTGCTCGCCCGAGGCGACCACGGCGTCATATTCGCGCGCGTCGTGGAAGGGGCTCGCCTCGTTGACCCAGCCCACCAGCTCGTTGGTCTTGCCCGACATGGCCGAGACCACGACCACCACTTCGTTACCCGCCTCGACCTCGCGCTTCACATGGCGCGCGGCCTGGCGGATGCGCTCGACATTGGCGACCGAAGTGCCACCGAACTTGACGACGATACGGGCCATCTTTTCCCCGGAACTCCGCCGAACCCGGCGGTACGCTTCTTGTTGGCGGGGGAATGCCACAAAGCGGAGGCGCAATCAATGGGCGTCTATGGCGCACCCCTCATATGCGGGGTGACGCGCCGGGCCTGGTGACACAACATCTCCCCGTCACTCTCAGGGATGTAAATTTTGCGCCAAATCCTCATTACCCTCATTCTGAGCGCGCTCGCATCCGTCGCCCCGCTGGCACAATCGACCGCCGAGCAGGCCTATATCGAATACCAGATCGCATTGGCGATCGACGACAGATGCCATTTCCTGCGTCATTTCGAGCGCCAGAACACCTCTGACATAGACGAGGAACTGCTCCGCCCGCTCAATCTCTATATCGACTATGCCGAGACCGGACAGGATATCGATGCCATAAATGCCGAAAGAACGCGGCTGGCAGAGAACGCCGCTGCGACGGCCAAAGATATTGCCTGCACCGACAACCAGAGCGCCGCCCCCTATATTCTGGGCCTGCGGGACCGCATCGCCCATTATCTCTATGCCAATATGATGATCGGCTTCGAATCCGGCCGGATGAGCGACGAGCAGAAGCGAGCCGCGCAGCTTTACGAAGCCATGATCGCGCCGCTCTACGGAGACAATTGGCAGGGCTTTGTCGATCACGCCACCAAGCGCGCGCAGCTCAAGATCGACACGGCGCTGCAGCAGGACAACCAGTCCAATATGTTCGATTCGCTCTGGGGCCCCGAATTCTACGACGACTATCTCTATTGGGAAGACGAGGGCGATTATGGCGATCCCCTGGCCAGCAGAGTCTTTTTCGATAGCCTGGTCATCGCCACGCTTAGGTCCGCCGACGATATCGTCTTCGACCTTACGGTCGAGGAAGCCGGCTACCGCGTCCAGACCCATTATGGCGAAGCGGGCGGCCAGGTGACCGGCTTTTTCGATGCGGAGGGCAAGCGTCCATTCGACCTCTGGCAAGTGCCCGCAGCCTATCACACGCTCGAAAAGGCCGGACCGGTAAAGCTTGTCTTTGCCATGAACGATCTGGGCGAGGGACGCATCATGGCCTATGGCGAGCAGGCAAAACGCCTCGCCGCCGGATCGGTCACCTTCCTGGTCCATCCCACGCCGCTGCCGATCAGCGGGAACAGCGACTACACCATGCTGCGCAGCGCCGAATGGTGGGACGCGGCCCAAGTCATCGCGGCAGAGCCGGTCGACGAGCCATGCCTGGGCGGGCCCTGCTTCTCCCTGCCCGCTTCGGCGATGGACCTGATCGGCAACGGCTCCTATGGGCAGGCTTTCCGGTTCTTTCTCTCCATTGAGGTCCAGCCCGCCCTGCCTGCACCCGATAGCCCGGAGGTCTATACCGGCTATAATTATGCGCTTCACGCGCGCGAGACCTTCCTGGCCGGCCAGAGCCAATAAAGCTGCGACAGCGCGCGCCTTGCTCCCGCCCTGCCCCGTGGGTCATATGGGCGGCAAAGGGAGCCCGTCATGACCGCCACCACCATCAACCAGGCCGAGATCGCCAAATTCACCGCCATGGCGGAGGAATGGTGGGACCCCAAAGGCAAGTTCAAGCCGCTGCACAAGTTCAATCCGGTGCGGCTGGGCTATATCCGCGAACACCTGCTCGCCCATTTCGGCCGCGACGGGGCTGCGCTGCGCCCCTTCGAGGGGCTGACCATCCTCGATGTCGGCTGCGGCGGCGGGCTGCTCTGCGAGCCGCTGACCCGGCTGGGCGCCACGGTCACCGGCATCGACGCGGCCGAGCGCAACATCGCCATCGCCCGCATCCATGCCGAAAAATCCGGCCTCGCCATCGATTATCGCGCCACCACCAGCGAGGTTCTGGCCGCGGAGGGCGCCCGGTTCGACATGGTGCTCAACATGGAAGTGGTCGAGCATGTCGACAACGTGCCGCTCTTCATCAAGAGCTGCGCCGACCTGGTCAAACCGGGCGGGCTGATGCTCACCGCCACGCTCAACCGCACCGCCCGCGCCAAGATATTGGCCGTCTTTGCCGCCGAGCGCGTGCTGCGCTGGCTGCCCCGGGGCACCCATGACTGGAACAAGTTCCTCACGCCCGAGGAAATCGGCGCGCTGCTGGCCCGCAACGGCCTCAAGGTCACCGGCCGCACCGGCGTCGTCTTCCACCTCCTCGCCGACGAGTGGCGCCGCTCTCCCGACCTCGCCGTCAACTACATGGTCATGGCCGAAAAACCCTGACCCTCCCACTCCCTCTTCACCTCTCCCTTGGGGGGAGAGGTCGGCGCGCAGCGCCGGGTGAGGGGGCCTTCCCCCGACTCATCGCCAGAAAAGCACAAAACCAACGCGTCGAGGCAAACACCACCGCCACCGCGACATCCCCGCATCGGCACGCAATCTTCGCCTCTTCCCCCCTCCCCCTTGAGGGGAGGAACCGATTGAGGGGGCGCTCGGCAACCGCAAAGCCCCTTCCGTCCCGCGCCCCGCGGCCGAAACGCTCTCCCGCCGGGTATAGCTTTTCCCCCTGCGACGTCAGGGCGCCAAGGCTTGCTCCCCCCAGCCTTGCAGCGGGCGGCAAAAGGGTTTAGCACCGGACGCGTTGAGATCCCTGCCGAGCTGCCGTCCGATATGACCTATATCGTCACCGATAACTGCATCGTCTGCAAATATACCGACTGCGTGGAAGTGTGTCCGGTGGACTGTTTCTACGAAGGCGAGAACATGCTGGTGATCCATCCGGACGAGTGTATCGACTGCGGCGTGTGCGAGCCCGAATGTCCGGCCGAGGCGATTCTGCCCGACACCGAGAGCGGGCTGGACGACTGGCTGGAGCTCAACCGCAAATATGCCTCCATCTGGCCCAACCTGACCGAGCGGCGCGATCCCATGCCCGAGGCCAAGGAGCGGGACGGGGAGACCGGCAAGCTGGAGAAATATTTCTCCGAGGCCCCCGGCGAAGGCGACTGACCCGGCCGCGCCCCTCCGCGTCCGGCCCCCTGCCGGACCGGGTCCGCATCATTGCTCCGATAGGCGCCGCCGGGCGCAGCGTGAAAACACGCCCTGATTCGTAGTTTTTGATTTTGCTGAAATTTTGTGCTATGGTCTTTTCCTAAGCAGTTGAGCTCGTCATCCAGCCCGTGCCGCAAGGCACGATTTTTTTGACAATATCGGTGGTTGAACGGACCTTTGGCCAAGCGGAACCAAAGGCCTTGTGGCTTTGCTGCGCGGCGCCCGGCGGGCGTCTGGTGATAAAGAGTAGGAGTGGACGGTCCTTTCCGCGAGGAACTGTCCATTTGGGGCGTCAAAAGGAGTACCGGTATAATGGTAGCCAAGAAGTCACAGCAGCGGCTGGGTTTCAAGACGGGCGAATATGTCGTTTATCCGGCGCATGGCGTCGGCATGATCGTCTCGATCGAGGAACAGGAAGTCGCCGGCATGACGCTGGAACTGTTCGTCATCAGCTTCGAGCAGGACAAGCTGACCCTGCGTGTTCCCGTGGCCAAGATCAAATCCGTCGGCATGCGCAAGCTGGCCGAGGAAGCCGAGGTCAGGAAGGCGCTGGAAACGGTCACCGGCCGCGCCCGCGTCAAGCGCACCATGTGGTCGCGCCGCGCCCAGGAATATGAAGCCAAGATCAATTCGGGCGATCTCATCGCCATTTCCGAGGTGGTCCGCGACCTCTACCGCTCCGAGGAACAGCCCGAGCAGTCCTATTCCGAGCGCCAGCTCTTCGAGCAGGCCATGGACCGCATGAGCCGCGAGATCGGCGCCGTCAACAAGCTGACGCTGACCGAAGCCGTCCAGCTCATCGAGAAGAACCTCGCCAAGTCGCCCAAGCGCGGCAAGGCCGATGCCGCCGAAAGCGACGAGGAAGCCGCCGCCTGAGGGCGCTGCTCCACTGCAATCAAAAGGGGCCGGCGATATCGCCGGCCCCTTTTTCGTTATGGAAACGGGAAAGAACGTCACGCTGGGCGTTAACAGTCTGTTAGCATCGAGGGTCCGCAAGGCGGGGTCGCGTCAACGCGGTTTCAGGCTCCGGGCGCGCGCCTAGAACTCGCTCCAATCCTCCGACACCGCCGCATTGCCCTGCGTCAGGTAACGCCGCGCCGCGCTCTTGGCCCGGACCTGTTCGGCCGGACGGGCCGGGGCAGCCGGCGCCTTCGGAGCCGCCCCTTCGAGCCGGAAGATATCCACCATCTTGTCCAGATCGCTGGCCTGGGCCTCGGTCTGCTCGATGGCGGCATTGGTTTCCTCCACCAGCGCCGCATTGTGCTGGGTCATCTCGTCCATCTGCCGCACGGCCACCGCCACCTCGTCGATGGCCGAGGCCTGCTCGCGGCTGTCGCGGGCGATGCCTTCCATCAATTCATTGCTGGAGCGGGCCATGTCGAGCATGAGATTGAGCTTTTTGGCAGCATCGACAACCAGTTGCGAGCCGCTGGCCACTTCGCGGGCGCTCTGCTCGACCAGTTGCTTGACGTCGCGCGAGGCCTCCGCCGTCGACTGCGCCAGCCGCCGCACTTCCACCGCGACCACGGCAAAGCCCTTGCCCGCCTCGCCCGCCCTTGCGGCTTCCACCGAGGCGTTGAGGGCCAGCAGATTGGTCTGGAAGGCGATGTCGTCGATGAGGCTTATGATGTTGGAAATGCTGGCCGATGAGGTCGAGATGCGCTCCATGGCGGCGGTGGTGTTGCTCATCACCGCCCCGCCCTCCTCGGCCGCCTGGGTCAGCGCGCCAGAGGCCTTGCTGGCCTCGTGTGCCCGCTCCGCATTCTGCTGCACGGTCGAGGCCAATTGCTCCATGGCCGCCGAGGTTTGCTCGATGGTCGCGGCCTGGCGCGTCGTGCGCTCGGCCAGGTCGTTGGCGCCCGACAGGATTTCCCCGGTCGCCGTCTTGAGCGTGCGCGAGGTGCTGCGCAGCCGGCTGACGATTTCGGCCAGGCGGTCGGCCACGCCATTGGTATTGGTCTTGAGGCGGGCAAAAGCCCCCTCGTAATGGCCTTCGACGCGCTTGCTGAGATCGGCGTCGGCCAAGGCCGAAAGCACTTCCCCGCTCTCGTTGAGCCCGCGCTCGACGGTCTCGATCAGCCCGTTGAGGCTGGAGGCGATGGCGTCGAGCCCGGCATCGCCGAAATCGGTGGAGACGCGGCGGGAGAAATCGCCCTGGCCGGCGGCGGTCACCGCGCCATGCACTTCGCCGGTCAGCCGGTCCATGACCTGGGCCCGCGTCACCAGCGCCCGGGCCCGCTCGGCCTCCTCGGCGCCCAGCGCGGCGATCTGGCGGGCATTCTCGCGGAACACCTCCACCGCCCGACCCATATTGCCGATTTCGTCGCGGCGGCCGGCTTCCTCGATGCCGATATCGAGCTGCCCTTCGGCCAGAAGCCCCATCTTTTCGGTCAGCGCCCGCACCGGGGCGACGATGGCCCGGCGGCCGATGAAAATGCTGAGGACCAGGCCGAGCGCGATGCCGGCGGCGGCGGTCGCCACAACGATGGCAAGGGCGCTGTTGGAATGGGCTTCGGCGTCGGCGCGCATCGCCGCCATCAGCTCGCCCGAATAGGTGCTGTAGAGCTTGACCGTGTCGGTCACCGCCTTCTGCGCCTCCAGCGCCGCCTCGAGCGCGGCGCGGATCTGGGTCATGTTGCCGGCGGGCGCCACGGCGAGCATGGCGTCGATCCTGCCGAAATAGGCGGTCATCGCCGGCTTGATCCCCTCGAGCAGGCGCATTTCCTCGGCATCGGCCGCCGCCTCGATTATGGGGAAGCGCTGCAGCATTTCGGCGGTGCGGCGCCCCGCTTCGCTGACGAAATCGGCCGAACGCTCCGGCGCCATGGCCAGCTGATAGGTCATGCGCGAAATGGCGATGATGTCCATGCGCAGGTCCATAGCCTCGCGCGCCGCCTCTTCCTTGGCGCCCACGGTCAGTATGGTGTCGCGCAGGCTGGTGATTTCGCGCCAGCTCACCGCCCCCAGAAGCGTGGCGGCGACGGCCATCACCAGGATGGTGAGGAGGAATTTCTGAAGGATGGGCATATGCTTGAGGGACATAGGGCTCCTGTGGCCGCTTCTGCGGACCGCGTTACACACTTTCCCCCCTGGGCCCTTCAGGCCGTTCTCCGTCTCTAGCGGGATAGGGCTAATTTTCCGTAAGCGCGGCGCGGCCGCGGGCCGTCCGGCCTCATCCCCGCTTGAGGACGTCGCCCAGGCTCACCTTGGCGCTGCCGGGGCGCAGCGGTTTCTGCTGGCTTTCATGCGGGGCCCAGCCGGCCAGCCAGATGATTTCCAGCGTTGCCCTGATGCGCCCGTCCGGGTCGGCGTCGCGCTCCTCGTAAGCCGCCGACGCCGCCGCCAGCAGGGCCCGGCTGGCCGGCTTTCTCGGCCGGTCGCGCAGGGGATTGGCGGCGCCCATGGCCTTGATATCCGCCATCAGCGCCAGGGGCGAGGCGTAGCGCACCACATGGGTTTCCACATCGGCCACAGGCAGGGCCAGCCCCGCCCGCTGCAACAGCGCCCCGCCATCGCGCACCTGGATCATTGGCGCCACCCGCGCCGAGGCGCCGCCATGGATCATGATGTCGGCGGCAAGGAAGGCCTCGCGCAGTTCGGTGAGCGTTTCGCCCCCCAGCGCCGCCGCCATCAGCAACCCGTCCGGGGCCAGCCGCGCCCGCAGCCGCGCCAGATAGCCCGGCACGTCGTTAACCGCCTGCAAATGCAGCAGCGAAACGATGAGATTATAGGGCTCACCCTCGCCCACCGGGATGTCGTCGCCGGCGCCAAAGGCGCGGTAGCGCTCGAAATCCACCACTCCCATGCCGGTGCGGGCGCGGGCCGGCAGCAGCTCGGGATCGGGCCCCAGGATCAGGGCGCGGGGAAAGTCGCGCAGCATGGCCCCCAGCCGGTCCTCGAAATCCTCCAGCACCAGGCGGGTGACGAAATCCCCCTTCTGCTTGCGCCGGGCCAGATGGGCCCCGATCAGCGCGGTGTCGAAAATGGCGGGCGGCTGGCTCATCGTGCTCTTGCGGCCGAAAGGAGGGAAACGCAGTATGGGTCTTATGGAGAGCGCCGAGGGCCTTGTCAAAAGCCGATCGTCCCGCTTCGCGCCCCTTTTGGGGGCAAGGCGGCTGGGCGGGGCCGTGCTCGACCTGCTCTATCCCCCGGCCTGCCTCAATTGCGGGGCGCCCGCCGCCGCCCCCGACGCGCTCTGCCCCGCCTGTTTCCGCGCGCTGCGCCCCATCACCGCCCCGCTCTGCCCCCGGCTCGGCCTGCCCTTTGCCGTCTCCATTGGGCCCGAGGCGGTGTCGGCCGAGGCGCTGGCCGATCCGCCGCCCTTCGGGCGGGCGCGGGCGGCGCTGGTCTATAACGATGCGGCGCGCAGCCTGGTCTCCCGCCTCAAATATGGCGACCGGCCGGAGCTCGCCCGGTTCTGCGCCAGGCTGATGGCCGGCGCCGGCCAGGAGCTCTGGGCAGGAGATCCGCTGCTGGTGCCGGTGCCGCTGCACCCTGCCCGCCTGCGCATGCGCCGCTACAACCAGGCGGCCGAGCTGGCCCGGGCGCTGGGGCGGCTCACCGGCCTCGATGTCGACGCCCATCTGGTCGCCCGCACCCGCAAGACCCGCCAGCAGGTGGGCCTGAGCGGCGACGGGCGGCAACGCAATGTCGCCGGAGCCTTCACCGCCCATGCCGGCGCCCTGCGCCGCGCCGCCGGCCGGCGCATCGTGGTGATCGACGATGTCTATACCACCGGCGCCACGGTCAAGGCGGTGACGCGCGCATTGCGCAAGGCGGGCCTGGGCGAGGTGGACGTGCTCACCCTGGCCCGCGTTGTCATCGGAGCGGACTTGCCGCTATAATGGACAAAGCCTTGCGCGGGCAGGAGAATGTCCAGTGGCCAAAGTCGAAATCTACACCACGCCGAGCTGTCCCTATTGCCATGCGGCCAAGGCGCTGCTGGGTGACAAGGGGGTGGATTACACCGAGATCGACGTGCTCGATCCCGAGCTGCGCGCCGCCATGACCCAGCGCGCCCATGGCCGGCGCACCGTGCCGCAGATCTTCGTCGGCGACACCCATGTGGGCGGCTATGACGACCTGGCCGCGCTCGACCGCCAGGGCAAGCTCGATCCCCTGCTCGGCCCGTAATCCTCTTTTCCCAGGGGCCCGTCATGAAAATCGCCGCCATCCAGATGTGCTCGGGGCTCGACCCCCAGGCCAATCTCGCCACGCTCGCCCCCATGCTGGCCGAGGCCGCCGCCGCCGGGGCAGCCTATGTGCTGACCCCCGAGGTCAGCCTGCTCTTTCCCGAGAACCGCGAACATCTGCGCGCGGTCGCCGCCCCCTTCGAAGGCCACAAACAACTGGCGCAGGTGGCCGAACTGGCCCGCCAACACGGCATGTTCATCCATATCGGCTCGCTTGCCGTGCCCCTGCCCGACGGACGCTTTGCCAATCGCTCGGTGCTGTTCGGGCCGGACGGCGCGCAAAAGGCGATCTACGACAAGATCCACCTTTTCGATGCCGACATCGCCGGGCTCAACGCCTATCGGGAAAGCGCCACCTATGCGGCGGGCGAGCGGGCGGTGATCGCCCCGCTCGGCGTATTCACCCTGGGCATGAGCATCTGCTACGACATGCGCTTCCCCGCCCTGTTCCACAGCCTGGCCAAGGCCGGCGCCACGCTGCTGGCGGTGCCAGCGGCCTTCACCGTGCCCACCGGGCAGGCCCATTGGCACACCCTGCTGCGGGCGCGGGCCATAGAGACCGGCTCCTATGTCATCGCCGCCGCCCAGGGCGGCCAGCATCCCAATGGCCGGGCCACCTATGGCCATTCGCTGGTCATCGACCCCTGGGGGTGCGTCATCGCCGAGCTCGACCATGACCGCCCCGGCGTGCTCGTCGCCGAGATTTCGCCCGAGCTGGTGGTCGAGACGCGCGGGCGCATCCCGGCCCTGGCCAATGCGCGTTCCTTTTCGCCGCCCGGGGCTTTGCAGGGCTGAAGCAAAGTCCCATATAGGGCCCGTCAGGGCTTTTGTTTCGAGATATGCCGCCGTGATTCAATATTCGCTCCAGTGTTCGCAAGGCCATCGCTACGACGCCTGGTTCGCCAATGCCGCTGCATTCGACGAACAGCAGGCGCGCGGCATTATGCGCTGCGCCGTCTGCGACGATGCCCATGTGGAAAAGGCGCCCATGGCCCCCGCCGTGGCCCGCACCGACAGCGAAAGACTGGCTTTATCCCCGGGCCATCCCGATGCTGGTAAACTGCGCGACATGCTTCGGGCCTATCGGGCCAAGGTGATGGCCGAAGCCGACTATGTCGGGGATAAATTTGCCGAGGAGGCGCGCCGGATTCATTTCGAGGAAGTGGAAGCCCGCGGCATCTATGGCGAGGCGACGCGCGACGAGATCGCCGGGCTGGTCGATGACGGCATCGACTTCATGCCGCTGCCCGATCTGCCCGAAGAGCACAATTAGCGCTGGCAGGGTAAGCCCGAGACGCGGCCAATACCACCGGGTCATTCCGGCGCAGGCCGGAATCCATATCCGCATGTCCCCACCCGCTATAGGGCAAGGGATAGCCTTCAGCCTGGATTCCGGCCTGCGCCGGAATGACACTGTGGTTGGGACAAGATTGCAGCCACAAGCCAGCGAGGGCGGCGCCAGTGGGCGCTTTGTGCTGCTATCACATTGATTTTACTAGGAAAATTAGGTCGGTTCGATAGGGAGGGTGGAATCCCCGCTATCGAACCTGACCAGTAAGGCAAGCCTTGGCAGGCCGCCTTATGGCTGCATCAGCATCTAGCATGGACAAAGCGGGCCGTCGAGCCCGCTTGCCCCCGGATCAGTCCATCAGCTTGTTGATGGCCTCGATATCGCGCACCGCGCCCTTGGCGGCGGAGGTGACGAAGGCGGCATAGGCCTTGAGCGCCGTGGTCACCTTGCGCTCGCGCTTCTGGGCCGGCTTCCAGCCCTTTGCGTCCTGCTCGGCGCGGCGGCGGGCCATCTCGGCCTCGGGCACCAGCACGTTGATGGTGCGGTTGGGAATGTCGATCTCGATCATGTCCCCTTCCTGCACCAGGCCAATGGCGCCGCCTTCGGCCGCCTCGGGCGAGACATGGCCGATGGAGAGCCCCGACGTGCCGCCCGAAAAGCGCCCATCGGTCAAAAGCGCACAGGCTTTGCCCAGGCCCTTCGACTTGAGATAGCTGGTGGGATAGAGCATTTCCTGCATGCCGGGGCCGCCGCGCGGGCCTTCATAGCGGATCACCACCACGTCGCCTTCCTTGACCTGGTTGGAGAGGATGGCGCGCACCGTATCGTCCTGGCTCTCGAAGACGCGGGCCGGGCCGGTGAATTTGAGGATGGAATCGTCCACCCCCGCCGTCTTCACGATGCAGCCGTCGAGCGCGATATTGCCCTTGAGCACGGCCAGCCCGCCATCCTTGGAGAAGGGATGTTCGGGCGAGCGGATGACGCCGTTCTGGCGGTCGAGATCGAGCTCAGTCCAGCGATTGGCCTGGCTGAAGGCCTGGGTGGTGCGCACCCCGCCGGGGGCGGCCATGTAGAATTGGCGCACGCTTTCCGAATTGGTACGCGAGATGTCCCATTTGTCCAGCGCGTCGCCCATGGTGGCCGAATGGATGGTGGGCGAGGCGCGGTTGAGCAGATTGGCGCGGTCGAGCTGGCCGAGAATGGCCATGATGCCGCCGGCGCGGTGCACGTCCTCCATATGCACGTCGGCCTTGGCCGGCGCCACCTTGGACAGCACCGGCACGCGGCGGCTCAGCGCGTCGATGTCGTCCATGGTGAAATCCACCCCGCCCTCATGGGCGGCGGCCAGGATATGGAGCACCGTATTGGTCGAGCCGCCCATGGCGATGTCGAGCGCCATGGCGTTCTCGAAGGCCGCCTTGGTGGCGATGGAGCGCGGCAGCACGCTGGCGTCGTCCTGCTCGTAATAGCGCCGCGCCAGGTCCACGATCAAATGCCCCGCTTCCTGGAACAGGCGCTTGCGGTCGGCATGGGTGGCCAGCGTCGAGCCATTGCCCGGCAGCGACAGGCCGAGCGCCTCGGTGAGGCAGTTCATCGAATTGGCGGTGAACATGCCCGAGCAGGACCCGCAGGTGGGGCAGGCGTTTTCTTCCACCGCCTGCACGTCCTCGTCCGAATAATGATCGTCGGCGGCCATCACCATGGCGTCGACCAGGTCGAGCGCCTGCAGCTTGCCCTTGACCACGGCCTTGCCCGCTTCCATCGGCCCGCCGGAGACGAAGACCACCGGGATATTGATGCGCATGGCCGCGTTCAGCATGCCCGGGGTGATCTTGTCGCAATTGGAGATGCACACCATGGCGTCGGCGCAATGGGCATTGACCATGTATTCCACCGAGTCCGCGATGATGTCGCGGCTGGGCAGCGAATAGAGCATGCCGTCATGACCCATGGCGATGCCGTCATCCACCGCGATGGTGTTGAATTCCTTGGCGACGCCCCCCGCCGCCTCGATCTCGCGGGCCACCAGTTGCCCCAGGTCCTTGAGGTGCACATGCCCCGGCACGAACTGGGTGAAGGAATTGACCACGGCGATGATCGGCTTGCCGAAGTCGGAATTCTTCATCCCCGTGGCGCGCCACAGGCCGCGCGCGCCGGCCATGTTGCGGCCATGGGTGGTGGTGCGGGAACGATAGGCGGGCATGGCGGGAGTCCTCGAAATGCTGCCGGCGCAACCGGCCTTGGTCTTTGCTCCTGTTTAGACCCATTCCAGCCCTGCGGCAAGAAATTTCAGTACCGTACCGTACGGTACTGGGCTCGGCCTGAAGCATGCGCGGGCGTCGAGGTGGGCGAATGCGCTTCAGCGTGGAAGCCGGCTCCGGGCCGGCATGACATCCTGCGGGGAGGGCTCAGATCAGGCTGAAACCCGCCTAGTCCTCTGCCTCGCGCAGGCGGTCAGTTTCGCGCCGTTCCTTCTTGGTCGGGCGTCCAGCGCCGGCGGGGCGCGGGGCGATGGCGGCCTGGTAGGGAGAAAGATCGGCGCGCGGCGGGGCGGGTGGAGACAGGTCCTCGTAAAGGGCCTGGGCCTCGCTGGCCGGACCCCGGCGCGTGCCGCAGTCCAGGATGCGCCAGACCAGGATGCGGCCATGAAGCTGCATGGTCAGCACGTCCCCCGCCCCGACCTTGAGGTCGGAGCGGGCGGTGCGTTCGGAATTGACGCGGATGGCGCCGGTTTCGATGAGCTTTTGCGCCAGCGTGCGCGATTTGAGCGCGCGCGAGAAAAACAGGAAACGGTCGAGCCGTTCCTTGCGGACGGGTTCGGCGGCCCCGCCCAAGTCTATTCCGGCTTGCGGTCGCGCAGGGCGGCCAGCTTGGCGAAGGGGCTGTCGGGATCGAAGGCCTTTTCCTTGCGCTCCTCGCGCGGACGATCGAAGCGCGGACGCTCGTTCTGGCCCTTGTCGAACTTGCGCGGCTTGCCCTCATGCCGCGCCTTGGGGTTGAGATGCTGGGCCTTGGACAGATCCTGCACCTCGCCCTCGGGCCGGCGGCGGGAGGGACGCGGCCGCTGCTGGCCTTCCCCTTCGGGGCGGCGGCGGCTCTCATGGCGGCGATTGTCGGGCCGGCGGCCGGCGGGCGACCAGATTTCGTCGAATTCGGGCTCGGCGGGAGCCGCAGGCGTCTCGGCTTCGGCGGCGAGCGCTTCGGCTTCGGCAATGGGGGCCGGTTCGGCGGGCGCGGCTTCAGCGACCGGCTCGGCGGCAGGCGCTTCGGCGGGGGCTGCATCCTCGGGCACAACCTCGGCGGCGGGCGCTGCCGCCGCTTCCTCAGCCGGCGCGTCCGCGGCCGGGGCATCCACCACCGATGTTTCCACCACAGGCTTGGGCACGCGCTTCACCCGATAGCCCAGCGAGGTGAGGATGGAGGCGAAATCCTCGCCCGAGCAGCCCAGAAGGCTGGTCATTTCCACGGTGACGCGGAACCCGTTGCCCTCGGCGGCGCCGGCGGGCAATTCGCCCTGATAGGGCCGGCTGGCGTCGAGCGCGATCAGGGGACGGATGATGTCGGCCAGGCGCTCGAGGATGTCGATGCGCACGGCGCGGCTGCCGGCCACCTTGAAGCCGGCGACTTCATAAAGGCGCTTGTCCACTTCCCCGTCGACCACGAAGGAGGTGCGGCCCGAGAGCACGATATGGGGAATGTCGGTGACGCCGGGCTGGCGCACGCCGCCATTCTTGAGCGCGAACAGGATGAGCGCCAGTTCGCGCGGAGCCGGTTTGAGGGAAAGCGGCACATAGATGTGGTAGGCGCCGAACTTGATGCCCAGCTTGCGCATCCTGCCGCGCACGTCCTGATCGAGCGTCTTGACCTCGTCGGCCACCTGGGCGCGGGGAAGAAGGCCCAGATGCTCGAAAAGCTGGAAGGCGATGCCGCGCGCCGCCCCGTCGAGATCGGCGGGGGCTTCGAGCGCCATGACGGGCTCGAGTACGGTGTTGATATGGTGGCGCAGCCACAGGCCCAGCCGGTCCTGCACGCGTTCGAGATCGGTGCCGGTGAGCGATTCATCGGCCAGGATCAGGATGCGCGGACGATAGAGCGCGTCGCCCTCGATCAGTTCGGCGACAATGTCCCCCTTCCAGCGCAGCCGCCCGTCGGTGGCCAGCACGAACTCCTCATTGGGCGCGCCGGCCAGCCGGTCGGCCCGATTGCGGATTTCGGGCGCCACCACCTGGTCGGCGGCGGCGCGCAGCCCCTTGATGTCGGCGTCGCCTTCATTGCGCGCCAGGGTGAAGCGGAAGCCTTCGAGCGTGCCGATGAGATGGCCTTCCAGCCTTACTTCGCCACGCTCATTGATCTCGGGAGATACCATACGTTTGTCTTTCAGGTGACGAAGCAGCACACTCGTGCGCCTATCGACGAACCGCTGGGTGAGGCGCTCATGCAGCGCATCGCTCAGGCGATCTTCAATGTCTCGGGTCTTTTCGCGCCAATGTGAAGGGTCTGCAAGCCAGTTTTTGCGGTTGGCAACGAAGGTCCAGGTCCGAATCTGCCTGATCCGGTTGCTGAGCGTATCGATGTCGCCGCTGACATTGTCGCAAAAGCGGACCTGCTCGGCAATCCAGTCCGCATCGACCCGGCCGCGCCGGACCAGATCGGTATAGATGCGGGTGACGATCTCGCCGTGATTGGCCGGGGAAATGCCCTGGTAATCGGGGATCTGGCAGCATTCCCAGAGGAGCCGCGCCCCATCGAGCCCCCGCGCCAGCTTTCCGGCCTCGTTGCGGGCCAGGAACTCCAGCGCCTGCTGGTCTGTGGCCATGGGCACGCGAGTGAGGCTCTTGTGCTCGGGGGCCCGCTCGAGGCTGTTGCGCAGCGCATCGATGGAGGAATAATCGAGCCGATTGTTGCGCCATTGCAGCACCTGCACCGGCGCGAAATCATGGGTTTCGAGCGCCACCACCAATTCCTCGTCGAATTCGGCGGTGCCGCCGGTGACCCCGAACGTGCCATTGCGCGCATGGCGCCCGGCGCGGCCGGCGATCTGGCCCAGCTCGGCCGGGGTGAGCCCGCGGCTGGTGTGGCCGTCGAACTTGCTGTCATCGGCGAAGGCGACATGGTGGATGTCGAGATTGAGCCCCATGCCGATGGCGTCGGTGGCGACGAGGAAATCGACATCGCCATTCTGGTAGAGCGCCACCTGGGCATTGCGGGTGCGCGGGCTCAATGCCCCCATGACCACCGCCGCCCCGCCGCGCTCGCGCCGGATCAGTTCGGCGATGGCATAGACCTGCCGGGCCGAGAAGGCGACGATGGCCGAGCGCGCCGGCTGGCGCGACACCTTGCGCGAGCCGGCATAGGTGAGATGGGAAAAACGCGGCCGCTCGACGATTTCGGCATGGGGCAGCAGCCGGCGGATGACCGGCTCCATGGTCGAGGCACCCAAAAGCAGGGTTTCCTGGCTGCCCCGGGCATTGAGAATCCGGTCGGTGAAGACATGGCCGCGATCGAAATCGGTGGCCACCTGGATTTCGTCGACGGCGACGCAGTCGACGCGGATATCGAGCGGCATGGCTTCCACCGTACACACCCAATAGCGGGGCTTCGCCGGCACGATCCGCTCTTCGCCGGTGACCAACGCCACCGCCCCCTCGCCCACCCGTTCAGCCACGCGCTGATAGACCTCGCGCGCCAGCAGGCGCAGCGGCAGGCCGATCATCCCGGTGGGGTGGGCCAGCATGCGCTCGATGGCAAAATAGGTCTTGCCGGTATTGGTGGGGCCAAGGATCGCCTTGACGCTCTGGGGGGGCACGAAACTCATCGCCCCCTATCTAGGCGCTCCGGCGCACCGATGCGAGGGGCTGTCCCGCGATCGGACAGGCTTTGCCCCGGTTTTGCCACGCCGGTTAACGTCGCGAACGGGCCGGGAACAAACCGGCATCGAATCGGCGCGAATCGGCCAATCCGCTTTTGTTCTTCTCAAGCGCTGGGGGGTGGCGGAAAGAACAGGGTACAAGGCGTCCACCCGGAAGCGGATTGCGGCGCAAAACCCGTTCAGCTTCGTTAGAAACGGGTTAATTTCGTCCCCGGAGGCCTATGTGTAAGCGGATGGTAAAGGCCTTTCCCCAAAAGTTTTCTGGGCCCGTTGAGGATTGGCAGGCCGGAATGCGGGACTTTTTCGGGCGGGCATTGGCAAAAAAGCCGGTTGACGTGCCGGAATGGAACAAAAGACGCCCAAAAAGCCAGAATTCCCGTTTCGGGACGCTTTCGGGGCCGCCTGGGGAGCAGCGTTCACCAATGGACCGGAACCGGAACGAAGAGAGAAGGAATCGCGGCAGAATCAGGGATGCCGCTTTGTTCACGCCCAAGATGTGGTGGCGGCGGACCGGGCGGGCGCAAGTGAAAGCCGGCACGGGGCGATAGCCGGCCGGCGCCGTTCATCGGGGTTTATTTTGGGTAAATTTTGGCAGGAACGCCCCAAATCTTGCCGGCCGGTTACAAAAGGAAACGGGAAAATGCTCAACCGTCTTAACCGGCAGCGGTCGGGTTTATCGGGCTATTGCGCCGGGACATTGGCAAAAAAGCCGTTGACCGTCCCAGAGCGGGACGGCGGGCGCTCAATTTTCGCCGCGTTTCCGAACCGCAAAACCGTTGCCACTTTTGCTGGAAACGCTCCTAGTGCCGCAGATTGGTGAGCACCATGGACAGATCCCCCATATTGGTGCCGATCAGCACGCGATAGGGGATGAAATAGCCGCTTTCGCCCAAAGGCGCATACCAGATGATGATGCGTTCGCTTTCAGCCAGATAAGAGGTGATCTCCGAGCTGGTGAAATGACCCGAAATCGGCTCGTAGCGCACCGAGCAGGCAACGACCGGGCCCTGATAGCCGGTGCGCGGCGAGGTGGCCTCGTCGGCGCTGGCATAGCTCATGGCGATGTTGAAGCGCTCGACCCCGGTGAAGATGGTGGCGCGACGCTGGCACAGCCCCTTGTCGAGCCCGTTGCCCTTGAGCACGAAGGCGGAGAGGAAATCGCCCACGCCATTGAGGTGGCGGCGCTCGATCGGCACCCGGTCGTAATTGTCCAGGATCGGCGGCTCGACCCGGAAGGCGGTGACGTTTCGGCCCGAAAAGCTCACATCGACGCTGAAGGTCTCGCCCTGGGCCCGGGTTTCCAGGTCGAACTTGTCCGAAACCAGCCCCTGCCCGCCCGAGCGGCCGGTGGAGGTGGCCTTGGCCGTGCCACTGGCCACCAGCGTGCCCAGCCCCGCCACATTGGCCGAGAGGTCCATGCGATAGCGGCCGGCGCTGTCCTGCAGCTCCACGGTCATGGCCGCTATGTTGATGCCCCCCAGAGTGAGCACATAGCTGGCCCGCGCTTCCACGGGCGCCGCGACGGCCGGCTGGCAGGAACAAAAGGCCAGGACGGCCAGGAGGGAGCGGGACAATCTGGACAAGGCGATGCAATCTCTGCGCTGGCGGGCGCGAATCAGCCCGTCCGCTGAAATTGCCTGCCCGATTCGGCCCATGCAAGGCGCTCGCGGGCCTTTGAGACCGGCTTTGTCTTGACGCACCGCCGCCTTTTCTCTAAAGAGCCGGCAGATTTCATGACAATCGAGGCCCGTCGCGGGATTTCCCGCCGCGCAGGACCTTTACACAAAACAGGATCTAGATCGATGGCACGTCGCTGCGAACTCACCGGCAAGGGCGTTATGATGGGCAATAACGTGTCCCACGCGCTCAACCGCACCCGCCGCCGCTTCCTCCCCAATCTGCTGAACGTGACGCTGCTGTCCGAAGCGCTGAACCGTTCGGTGAAGCTGCGCATTTCGGCCGCCGCCCTGCGCACGGTCGAGCATCGCGGTGGCCTCGACGCCTTCCTGCTCAAGGCCGACGACGCCGACCTGTCGCCCCTGGCTCAGGGCATCAAGAAGGAAGTGCGCGCCGCCCTCTCGGCCTGAGCGCGTCTCCTGCCCTTCTGGAATTCAGCCGCGTGGGTTTTCACCCGCGCGGTTTTGTTTTTTAGGGGCGGCTGGGGTGCCCCGCCCCAGCGTCATTGCCGGGCTCGTCCCGGCAATCCACACCTCCGCTTGCGTTGAGCCTTCCATGGATCACCGGCACAAGGCCGGTGATGACGATTGGGGAGGCATTGTTTTCCAATCCGCCGCTGTCGCCCCGGCGCGGGGGCCGGGATGACATCGGGGATGGGGCGGGCCGCGTGCTCCGAACAATTCCGCTTTGCCCCATCATCCTTCCCGTGATAGGCACGGGCCTTTCCTGCTGCCCCGGTCTTTTGCCGGCCCGCAGCCTTTTTGAGGTGCATTCTTATGCTAGCTCGCTTTCTGGTGGCCGTGGCCGCCATGGTGGCCATTGTCGCCGCGTCCAATTTCCTCGTGCAGTTTCCGGTCGATGCCGATCTCGGCGGCGTCCATATCGGGGACATCCTCACCTGGGGCGCCTTCACCTATCCAGTGGCTTTCCTCGTCACCGACCTTTCCAACCGCACCTTCGGCCCGGCCAGGGCCCGGCTGGTGGTGGTGGCGGGGCTCGTGGTGGCCGTGCTGATCTCGATCTGGCTGGCAACGCCCCGCATCGCCATCGCCTCGGGCAGCGCCTTCCTCGTCGCGCAATTGCTCGACATTTCCATCTTCCATCGCCTGCGCGACGCGGCCTGGTGGCAGGCGCCCATGGTCTCCTCGCTGTTCAGCTCGGCGCTCGACACCATGATCTTCTTTTCGCTGGCCATGGCCCCCGCCTTTGCCGGCATCGATATCGCTTTCGGGCTGGAGGACGGCTCGCTGGGCTTTCCCGCCCCCCTGCTCGGCGTCGGGCCGGAAGTGCAGCTCTGGCAATCGCTGGCCCTGGGCGACTTCTCCGTCAAGCTGGTCATGACCGTGCTGATGCTGGCTCCCTACAAGGCCGTCCGCGACCTCGTGCTGCGCCATATGCCGCTGGCGGCATGAAGCCTTATTCGGCCAGCGCGAATTCGAGCAGCAGGGTGCGCTGCCAGTCGTTGAAATTATTGTCCGAGCCGATGAGGATGCGCGTTTCCCCATTCGGGGCGGTGTGCACCGCCATGGCTTCCATATTGTCGATGGAGCCGCCGGTGGCGCTGAGCAGAAGCTCGCCTTCCATGGTGTTGCCGGGGCGCACCTCGGCAGCCGGCACGCGGCGCAGATTCATCACGAAGGCCAGCATGGAAACACCCCGCTCGAGCACCAGCAGGTCGCCATTGGGCAGGAAGGCGCATTCGGTGGGGTTGACCACCGGCGTGCGGCGATAGGAGATCGGCCCCTTGTCGCGCTGGCCCAAAAGCCAGCCACGATGATTGCCGTTTTCGTCCCAGGCCTCTTCGGTCAACAACAGGGTAGAGCCGGCTATGGGCGAGGCCGGCGGCGCGACGCAGACCGATTCCAGCGAACGATTGTTGCGCAGGGCGGTGAGCCAGTCGGGAATGGCCACTTCCCGCGCCGCGCCCCCCGGCCGCCCGTCGGTCAGGGCGAAATCGGCCACCCGCGTCAGGTTTTCAAAGCCCACCCGCACCGCCACCGGCGCGCCATTGCGATAGACGGTGTCGACGCTTTCGGCGTCGCGCGCGAACTGGCGCGGCAACACCTCGCCCTGCGAATTGCGCATGGGCTCGATATCGACCCCGATAAAGCCGAAAAGCCGCCCGGCATCGTCATAAGCCAGCTGCCCGGAGACGAAATGCCCGCGGTCGGAGACGAAGACCGCCCCCTGTCCCGGCCCGGGTATGGTGAGGCCCGAAAGCCCCCCGAAGGTATCGTCGGGGCTGGTGAGCGTCATGCCGCCGCGAAAGATCACCTTGTCGACCTGCTGGTCGAGCCCGGCATTGCGGAACTGGGTGACGGGCACGGCATTGACCGTCACCTCGACGGCCTGAACAGGCAGGCTTCCCGCCAGCAACGCCAGGGCAATTGCTGCGCGGAGGCGGCTCACCGGCGCCCCCTCCGCCGGGTCTGGGCCGGCATCTCCTCGTCGAACAGCGCCGCCAGCTCGTCGGTCAGCGCCCCCGCCAGCTCTTCGGCATCGAGCAGGGTGACGGCGCGGCGGTAATAGCGCGTGACGTCATGCCCGATCCCCACCGCCACCAATTGGATGGGCGAGCGCGTCTCGATGTCCTCGATCACCTGGCGCAGATGGGCCTCGAGATAATTGCCGGCATTGACCGACTGGGTGCTGTCGTCCACCGGCGCGCCGTCGGAAATGACCATCAGGATGCGCCGCTGCTCGGGCCGCGCCATCAGGCGCTTGCGTGCCCATTCCAGCGCCTCGCCATCGATGTTTTCCTTGAGCAGCCCCTCGCGCATCATCAGCCCCAGATTGCGCCTGGCATGGCGCCAGGGCTCGTCGGCGCCCTTGTAGATGATGTGGCGGATGTCGTTGACGCGGCCGGGATTGGCCGGGCGTCCCGCTTCCAGCCAGGCCTCGCGGCTCTTGCCGCCCTTCCAGGCGCGGGTGGTGAAACCCAGGATCTCGACCTTGACCCCGCAGCGCTCCAGCGTGCGTGCGAGAATATCGCCGCAGATGGCGGCGATGGTGATGGGCCGGCCGCGCATGGAGCCGGAATTGTCGATGAGCAGCGTCACCACCGTGTCGCGGAAATCGGTGTCGTTCTCCACCTTGAAGGAGAGCGCCTGCATCGGATCGGTGACCACGCGGGTGAGGCGGGCGGTGTCGAGCAGCCCTTCCTCGAGGTCGAACTGCCAGCTCCGGCTCTGCTTGGCCATCAGGCGCCGCTGCAGCTTGTTGGCCAGCCGCGCCACCGCCCCGGCGAGGTTTTCGAGCTGCTTGTCGAGCAGGGCGCGCAACTGGTCGAGCTCGTCGGGCGGGCACAATTCGGCGGCCTTGACGATCTCGTCGAACTTGGTGGTGAAGACCTTGTAGTTGAACTGGTTGGAAAGCTGCGTGCCGCCATCCTTGGCCGGGGGCGGCATGGGCGCGTCTTCGCCGGCTTCGGCGGAAGCGTCCTCGTCGCTGTCGGCCATCTCCGAGTCCAGACCCTCGACATCGCCGGTTTCTTCGCTTTCGCCGGCCTGTTCGTCCTGCTGGCTCTCCTGGCTGTCGTTCTCGCCCTCGCCCTGCTCGGGAGACTGGTCGGCGCTATCGCCCTTGTCCTGCTCGCTGTCCTCGCCCTCGTTTTCCTCCGAGGCGTCGGAATCGTCGAGTTCGCTGTCGGGCACGAGGTTGAGGTCGCGCAGCAGCAGCTTGGCGGCCTGGCTGAATCTTTCCTGGTTCTCGTAAAGGCCGAGCAGCGATTCGAGCGCGTCCCCGCCCTTCTCCTCGATCTCGCCGCGCCACAGATCGACCAGCGCATGCCCCGAGGGCGGCACCGGTACGCCGGCCAGCTTTTCGCGCAGCAACAGACCCAGCGCCTCGGCGATGGGCGCATCGCCCTTATCGTTCACCTCGGCGAAATTGGCGCGGAACAGCCGATCTTCCAGCATTTCGGAAATGTTGCCCACCATGCCGGGCATGCGCACGCAGCCCAGCGCCTCGACGCGGGCCTGCTCGAGCGCATCGAAGGCGGCGCGGGCCACCGGATCCATGGGCGCGCGCTTGCGATGGGTGTCGGGATCATGGCTGGCCAGCCGCATGGCCATGGCGTCGCCCTGCCCGCGGGCAATGGCGATGTCGCGCCGCGTCGGCAGGCGCGGCAAATTGGCCAGGCGCGCCTTGTCGGCGGTGAGCAGGGGCCTGTCGGCGGTGAAGCTCACCTCCAGCTCGGGCACCCCGCCAATGGCGCGCACCGTCGCCCCCATGGCGCTCTTGAACACCTGGGTCTGGTCGGGCTTGTTGGCTTTGCTGCGCGGTGGTTGTGCCATTGTAAAAAAGCTCTTTGGTTGGGGAAGGCCCCCTCACCCGCCGCTTTGCGGCGACCTCTCCCCCAAGGAAGAGATAAGAAACGCCGAACCCCCTCACCTCCCCCTTGGGGGAGAGGTCGGCCCGAAGGGCCGGGTGAGGGAGCCTTGATGCTAGGCCATCACCGCCAGGTTGGCGGAGCTTTCCGGCAGGTCCTCGCCGAAGACGCGCTGGTAGAATTCGGCCACCACCGGACGCTCCAGCTCGTCGCATTTGTTGAGGAAGGTCAGCCGGAAGGCAAAGCCGATATCGCCGCCGAAGATCTGGGCGTTCTCGGCCCAGGTGATGACGGCGCGCGGGCTCATGACGGTGGAAAGATCGCCATTGATGAAGGCCTGGCGGGTGAGGTCGGCCAGGCGCACCATATTGGCGACCAGCTTCCGGCCCTTTTCGGTGTCGCCATAGGCTTTGTTCTTGGCCAGGACGATTCCCACTTCCTTGTCATGGGGAAGATAGTTGAGCGTCGTGACCAGGCTCCAGCGGTCCATCTGACCCTGATTGATCTGCTGGGTGCCGTGATAGAGCCCCGAGGTGTCGCCCAGCCCGATGGTATTGGTGGTGGCGAACAGGCGGAACGCGGGATGGGGGATGATGACGCGGTTCTGATCGAGCAGCGTCAGCCGGCCCGATTGTTCGAGCACGCGCTGGATGACGAACATCACGTCCGGGCGTCCGGCGTCGTATTCGTCGAACACCAGCGCGATATTGTTCTGCACCGCCCAGGGCAGGATGCCGTCGCGGAATTCGGTGATCTGCTTGCCATCCTTGAGCACGATGGCGTCCTTGCCGACCAGGTCGATCCGGCTGACATGGCTGTCGAGGTTGACGCGCACCAGCGGCCAGTTGAGGCGGGCGGCGACCTGCTCGATATGGGTGGATTTGCCGGTGCCGTGATAGCCCTGCACCATGACGCGGCGGTTGTATTGGAAGCCGGCGAGAATGGCCAGGGTGGTGTTGCGGTCGAACAGGTAATCGGGGTCGACCGGGGGCACGTGGCCGCTGGTCTCCTTGTAGCCCTTCACCATCATGTCGGTATCGATGCCGAACAGCTCCCGGGCCGAATATTCGGTGTCGGGCAGATTGGTGAACTCAGTCATGGCAGGGCTCTTGCAAGGAAAAAAGGCGGGAAAGTCGGGGGCTCTATAGCAGCAATGGGACGCAGGGAACAGCCAAAGTGGCAGGCTTCTATTTCGTCACATGGCCGGTTTTCTTGAGGTGCGAATAGGCCGCGATGATGGCGCGCAGCCGCTCCTCGGAGCTTTTGTCGCCGCCATTGGCGTCAGGATGGTGGATTTTGACCAGGCGCTTATAGGCCTGCTTGATCTCGACCGACGCCGCGCGGCCGGTAAAGCCCAGCACTTCCAGCGCCCGCCGGTCCTGCTCGTGCAGCGGGCGCACGCGCTCGGCGGCGGGCTTTTGCGCCTGCCGGTGGCGGTAGCGGGCAAAGACGCCGAAGGGGTCGCCGAACTTGTCGCCGGGGCGCAGCGATTCCCGCGCCGCGCGCGGCCCGCGCGCACCGGCATTGCCGGTGGCGAAGCTCGAGCGCGATTCGGCCTTGGGAGGCGTGTGCAGCGCGTCCTCGAGCTCGTCCTTGTCCATGCCGGCGAAGAAATTGAAGGCATTGTTGTAGTGCCGGACATGCTCGAGGCAGAAATGGTGATACTGCCCCTCGCTGCGATGACCCTTGGGGGCGCGATAGTCGCCGGCTTCCTCACACCCTTCCCATTCGCACAGCACGGCCGGGCGCTCGGGCTTTTCTTCCCGGCGCGGGCGGATGCGGATGGTGTCGAAGAGCTTGGATTGCAGTTTCATTCCGCCTAGTACGTGTCAAAATCAGATTGAGGGCTCAACGCCATGAATGCCACAGACATCATATCCGCCAAGCTCACCGAAAGCTTCGCCCCCGCCTTCCTCGAAGTGATCGACGAATCCAGCAAGCATTTCGGTCATGCCGGCTGGCGCGAGGGTGGTGAAACCCATTTTCGTGTCAGAATCGCGGCCCGCCATTTTGACGGGATGAGCCGCGTGGCGCAACACCGCGCCATCATGGATGCACTTTCGGCCGAACTCGCCCGCCGTATGCACGCCCTGGCCATCGAGGTCCTGCCGGTCGAGGGGGCCTAGCCGGCCCGCGCCTCTTCGAGAAAAGCCGAGACCTCGACGGCATCGACATTCTTCTCGATGAAGGCCTGGCCGATCCCGCGGGTCAGGATGAAGGTCAGCGCGCCGCGCGACACTTTCTTGTCCTGGGCGATGGCGTCCATCAGGGTTTTCGTGCTGCCCAGCGCGCCGGGAATATCCCCCAACATGGTGGGCAGGCCCGCCTGCTGCAAGTGGGCGGCGATGCGGCTGGCATCCTGGCCCGGCGCAAGACCCAGCCGGGTCGAGAAGCGATGCGCCAGCACCATGCCGATGGCGACGCCCTCCCCATGCAGCAGCCGGTCGGAATAGCCGGTGTCCTTTTCCAGCGCATGACCGAAGGTGTGGCCGAGATTGAGCAGCGCCCGCGCGCCCTGCTCGGTCTCGTCCTCGATCACCACCCGCGCCTTATGGGCGCAGCAGCGGGCAATGGCCTCGCCCCGCGCCGGGCCGCCGGCGAAGATCTCCTCGCGGTTCGCTTCGAGCCAGTAAAAGAATTCGGCGTCGTCGATGAGGCCGTATTTGACCACCTCGGCATAGCCGGCGGCGAACTGGCGCGGCGGCAGCGTGTCGAGGGTGGAGAGGTCCGCCAGCACCAGCCGGGGCTGGTGGAAGGCGCCGATCAGATTCTTGCCATGGGGCGAATTGATGCCGGTCTTGCCGCCCACCGAGGAATCGACTTGCGCCAGAAGCGAGGTCGGCACCTGCACGAACCCCATGCCGCGCCGTACCAGCGCGGCGGCGCACCCGGCCAGATCGCCGATCACCCCGCCGCCCAGCGCGATGACCAGATCGCCCCGCTCCAGCCTCGCGGCCAGCAGCGCCTCGACGGCCTCGCCCAGATGCGTCCAGCTCTTGGTGCTCTCCCCCGCCGGCAGCACGATCTCGGCATGCTCGATCCCCGCGCCATCCAGCGCGGCCAGGAGGCGCGGCAGGTGCGTTTTGGCGACATTGTCGTCGGTGATGACGCCGAAGCGCCGGCCGGGAAAGCGTTCGGCCAGGATCGTCCCCGCCGCGTCGATCAGGCGCGGGCCGATGAGGATGTCGTAGGCGCGCGCGCCCAGCGCCACATGCACCTGATGGCTGATATCGGCCATGGCCTATTGTTTCCCTTCGAGAAAATCGAGCACGGCCGCGATGACGTCGCCAGCCACCTGCTCATGCGGCACCTCGCGCGAGATCACCGTCACGTCGGCCTCGGCATAGATGGGATAGCGCTCGGCAATGAGCGCCTTCAGCGTGGCGCGCGGATCGGCGGTCTTGAGCAAAGGCCGGTTGGAACGCCGCGAGACACGCTCGAACAGCACGTCGAAATCGGCCTTGAGCCAGACCGACACCGCTCCCTCCTTCACCAGGGCGCGCGTATCGGCATTGATGAAGGCGCCGCCCCCGGTGGCGAGCACGACATTGTCCTGCTTGAGCACGCGGGCGATGACGCGGGTTTCCCCGGCGCGGAACTCGGCTTCGCCCCGCTTCTCGAAAATATCGGGAATGGTCATCTGCGCGGCTTTTTCGATTTCCTCGTCGCTGTCGAGAAATTGCCGGCCCAGCCGGCTGGCCAGCCGCCGCCCCACCGTGGTCTTGCCGGCGCCCATCATGCCGACAAGCACCAGCGGCCGGCCGGCAAGCCGCCCGGTCAGCTCCTCGGCGCGGGCCTGCCGCAATGCCGCGTCGGGTCGGTTCACGCTACGCTCCTTGATGCTGGTGCTATCAACCTCTCCCGCCCCCTGCTGTCAAGAACTTGCAGACCGCGCCGTGCCGGACCACTATGCCTATAAAAATGCAACCTTTTGCTGTGAGACTATCGGCAATCACCCATTCGGACTGCCATGCCCACGCTTATCCGCCTCGTCATCACCCTGCTTTTCCTCGCCGGCCTGGTCTATGCCGGCATGTTCGCGCTGGTCAGCTTCGTCGAGCCGACGCAGAAGGACGTGACCATCCGCATTCCCCAGCGCGACCTGCTCTCGGGCGGCCAGCCCGCCCTGCCCGGCGCGGCGGCCCCGGCCGAGGCCGAGCCGGAAGCGTCCGCGCCATGAGCGGGAACCATCTGGTCGGCGCGTTTCTCGAGATGATGAGCGCCGAGCGCGGCGCGGCGGCCAACACCATCGCCGCCTATGAGCGCGACCTTGTCGACTATGCCGGCTATGCGGCCGGGCGCGGCCAGACCCTGCTCACCGCCGACCGCGAGCTCATCACCGCCTATCTCGACCGGCTGCGGCTCGACGGGCTGTCCGCCGCCTCCTCGGCGCGGCGCCTCTCGGCCATTCGCCAGCTCCATAAATTCCTTTGCGCCGAGGGGCTGCGCGGGGACGATCCCACCCGCATCGTCGCCAGCCCCAGGAGCCGCCGGCCATTGCCCAAGGTGCTTTCGGTGGCCGAGGTGGACACGCTGCTCGCAACCGCCGAAGCGGCGGCCAACAAACCGGCCAAGCCGCACAAGCAGGCTGCCGCGCTGCGCCTTTATGTCCTGCTCGAGCTGCTCTACGCCACCGGCCTGCGCGTCAGCGAGCTGGTGAGCCTGCGCCGCGCCGCGGTGATGCGCGACGCCGGTTTCCTGAACGTACGCGGCAAGGGCAACAAGGAGCGCATCGTGCCGCTCAACGACCGCGCCCGCGACGCCGTCAGAGCCTATCAGGCGACGCTTGAGCCCGGCGTCTTCCTCTTTCCCGCCAATGGCGCCGAGGGCTATCTCAGCCGCCAGGTTTTCGCCCGCGACCTCAAGGACCTGGCCATCGCAGCCGGCATCAGCCCGGCGCGGGTGGCCCCGCATGTGCTGCGCCATGCCTTTGCCAGCCATTTGCTCGCGGGGGGCGCCGACCTGCGCGTCGTGCAGATGCTGCTGGGCCACGCCGACATTTCCACCACACAGATCTATACCCATGTGCTGGACGAAAAGCTGCGCCATCTGGTCGAGACCCACCATCCTTTGGCGGCCCCAAGGGGGTAAAGGCTCGATTTACTCGCCCCCGAAGCGGCAAAGCCTTGACTTGCCGTTGCGCCATCGCCACTTTCCGGCAAATTTGAAGCGCAACAGCAGCGGCCCATGAAGGGGTCCACGAACAGACCCTAGCGGGGCGGGTGGCATGCAGTCTTATCTCGATTTCGAAAAGCCGGTAGCCGAACTGGAAGGCAAGATCGCCGAACTGAAATCCCTGGCGGCGACCGACGAGGCCGTTTCCATCGACGAGGAGGTCAACCGCCTCTCCAGCCGCGCCGAGGAAGCGCTGGCCGAAATCTACAAGAAGCTCACCCCCTGGCAGAAGACCCAGGTGGCCCGCCATCCCCAGCGCCCGCATTTTTCCGACTATGTGAGCCACCTCATCACCGAATGGACCCCCCTGGCCGGTGACCGCAAATATCGGGAAGACGCCGCGCTCCAGGCCGGCTTCGGGCGCTTCAACGGCCAGCCGGTCGCCGTGCTCGGCCAGGAAAAGGGCAATTCCACCGAAACCCGCCTCAAGCACAATTTCGGCATGGCCAGCCCCGAGGGCTACCGCAAGGCCGTGCGCATCATGGAAATGGCCGACCGGTTCAATATTCCGCTCATTTCCTTCGTCGACACCGCCGGCGCCTATCCCGGCATCGGCGCCGAGGAGCGCGGCCAGGCCGAGGCCATCGCCCGCTCCACCGAGAAATGCCTGGAGCTGGGTGTGCCCAACATCGCCATCATCATCGGCGAGGGCGGCTCGGGCGGCGCCATCGCCATCGCCGTGGCCAATCGCGTGCTGATGCTGGAAAATTCCATATATTCGGTGATTTCCCCCGAAGCGGGCGCCTCCATCCTCTTCCGCGACGCCGCCCGCGCCCAGGACATGGCGACGGCGCAGAAGATCACCGCCCAGGACCTGCTGGGCTTCGGCGTCATCGACGCCATCATTCCCGAGCCGGCCGGGGGCGCCCATCGCCACCATGGCGCGGTGATGGAGGCCACCAGCGGCGCCATTGCCAATTTCCTCGGCGAATTCGCCAATAAGGGGCGCCTCGAAATCCGCGAGCACCGGCGCGAGAAGTTCCTCGCCATCGGAACCACGCTTTAGCGCCACACACACTTGCGTGATACTGCCCCGCTTCCGGGGTTTTCGGCGGCGTGGTAAGGCTTAATTCACCAGCCATTCCCATGCTTGGGTAACCATGGTTTTTCAGGGGACGCTGCCGCCCCCTTTTTTCGCCGGACCGCCGCCAAGTGACCTCCTCGCTCCTCCGCAAGATCGCCTCCGTCCTGATCCTGGCCTGGGTCGCCTTCGCCCTGGCCGCCTGTGGCGGCTTCCTGCCCAAATCCAGCGACAACCGGCACAACCAGCCCTTGCCCAGCGCCACCGTGGCGGGCCTGCGCAACATGGGCTCCTCGCCTGGCGAGGCCATGGTCATCCGCGTCTTCAAGCAGGAAAAGGCGCTGGAGGTGTGGAAGCGCACCAATACCGGCCAGTTCAAGCTGTTCAAGACCTATGAGATCTGCGCCTTTTCCGGCGATATCGGCCCCAAGATCAAGGAAGGCGACCGCCAGAGCCCGGAAGGGTTCTACACCATCACCCCGGGGCTGATGAATCCCAAGTCCAATTACTACCTGGCCTTCAACACCGGCTTTCCCAACAAGTTCGACCGCGCCCATGGCCGCACCGGCAGCGACCTGATGGTGCATGGGGATTGCTCCTCGCGCGGGTGCTACGCCATGACCGATGACGGCATCGCCGAGATTTACGCCCTGGCCCGCGAGACCTTCAAGGGCGGCAATCCCAGCTTCCAGCTCCAGCTCTTCCCCTTCCGCATGACCGTGGCCAACCTGGCCCGGAACGCCTCCAGCCCGCATATCGGCTTCTGGCAGAACATCAAGGACGGTTACGACCTGTTCGATCTGACGCGCACGCCCCCCACCTGGGACGTGTGCGAGCGCCAGTATATCTTCAACCCGGCAGGCGGCGGGGCGCTCAATCCGCTCGGCGTCTGCCCGCCGACCCAGCCCAATACCGCCCTGGCCGCCCGCCAGCAGGCCGACAGGATCGCCTTCTCCAAGGCGGTGGAGGCCGAAACCCAGCGCGCCACCCGCGCCGTGGCCGACGCCGAGCGGCAGGCTGCGGCCGAAGTGGCGGCCAAGGAGCGGGGCGAAGCCATCAACACCGCCGTATCGGGCTTTTTCGGCAATATTTTCGGCGGCCGGGACGCCAATATCGCCCCCGTCATCACCGGCCAGACCGCGCCCAAGCCACGCCCGCCTTTGGCCCGGCCCTGAAAGCGCCCCGGACCATATCGCCGCCGCAATCGCGGGCGATCTGACGCTGGCGAAGCGGCATGGAGAAAACCGTGGTGGATGAACCGGCAGATGTGAGCATCGGGAAAGACGAGGGGATCGGGCGCGAAAAGCCCCGCCGTCCCCGCCGCGTGCTGCCGGCGCTGGTGCTGGGCATGGGAGTGCTCGGCCTGGCCGGCTTTGCCGCCACCTTCTGGATGCAGGCCGAAACGCAGCGCGAGATGACGCGGCTGGCCACCGATGTCGCCCAATTGCGCCTCGGCCTCGAGCTTTACGCCCGCCAGCAGGGCGCGCCTTCGGGCACCGACAACGCCGCCTTGCAGGACATGGCCAACCGCCTGGCGATCCTGGAGGAAAACTGGCGCGGCGCCTCACCCCCCGCCGCAAGCGTCGCCTTGCCCGACATGCCCGCCGCCGCCGTTCCGGCCAATGGCGGCGATTGCCTGCCCACCGGGACGCGCTTCCTCGTCGCCGCCGGGGACACCTATCCCATTTGCGGCACCACCGGCACCGTTTCCATCGGCAGCGTCGACGACGGCTTTCTCTCGCTGGCCGACGGCACAATTATCGCCTCGGGCGGTGCGCTGGCCCTGCCCGCCATCGGCTGCACCCTGGCCGTGGTCTCAGCCGGGGAAAACGGCATGAGCGGCTATGGCGAGATAAGGGTGACCTGTTGAGGGGGCCCGTTCCACCCCCACACGCTGTCGCCCCGGCCTTGAGCCTGGGCCCATCCTAATATGATGCAAATAGGCTCTCCTCAGGATGGATCCCGGCTCAAGGCCGGGATGACATCGAGGCTGGAGGCATTTTTAGCGGATAGCCGCACGTAGCAAAAAGCCCGGATCGCTCCGGGCTTTTTGCTTTACTGGATCGGGCTCAGAACGCCCCGTGGCAATGCTTGAATTTCTTGCCCGAGCCGCAGGGGCAAGGGGCGTTGCGCGGCACCCCGACCAGCAGCTTGGGATCGATGGGGCGCAGGGAGGTGTCCGAATCCACCGCGTCGTCCTCTCCATCGGCGAAGGGACCGGCGGCAAAGCCCGAGCCCGGCACCGTGCCCGAAACACCGCTCTCCGCATCGTTCTCGCCGGTCGTCGGGTCGATATGGGTCTGGCGCAGGCGGCTGAGATCGGGCGGGGGCGGCGGGGCCACCGGGCGGGGCTGCAATTCGACATGGCTGAGCTGGGTGGTCACCAGCTCGCGCAGATTGGCCAGCAGGCTCTGGAACAGCTCATAGGCTTCCTGCTTGTATTCGTTGAGCGGATCGCGCTGGGCGATGCCGCGCCAGCCCACCACCTTGGACAGGTGATCCAGCGTCACCAGGTGCTCGCGCCACAGCCCGTCGATCGATTGCAGCAGGATGGATTTCTCCACCTGGCGCATGACGGTGGGATTGGACGCCCCGGCCGCTTCCATGGCGGCGATGGTGCGCTCTTCCTTGGCGGCGGCGGCGGCGTCCGCGGCCGCCTTGAGGCGCTCGATGACGATCTCGGCGTCGATCCCCTCCTCGGCCGCCCAGTCGGCGATGGGCAGGTCGAGATTGAGATAGGTGCGCGCCGCGGCGGTGAGCTGCTCGATATTCCACTGCTCGGGATAGGAGCGCGGCGGCACCGCCTTGGAAACGATGTTTTCCACCACGTCGTGGCGCATGTCGATGACGGTTTCGCTGACATCGTCGGCATCCATCATTTCCAGACGCTGCTCGAAGATCACCTTGCGCTGATCGTTCATCACGTCGTCATATTTGAGAATGTTCTTGCGGATGTCGAAATTGCGCGCCTCGACCTTGCCCTGCGCCCGCTCGATGGCCTTGGACACCCAGGGATGGGTGATGCTCTCGCCCGCTTCCAGCCCCAGCCGGCCCAGCATGGTGTCCATGCTTTCCACCGGGAAGATGCGCATCAGGTCGTCCTGAAGGCTGAGGAAGAAGGCCGAATGGCCCGGGTCGCCCTGGCGGCCCGAACGGCCGCGCAGCTGATTGTCGATGCGGCGCGATTCGTGCCGTTCGGTGCCGATGACCATCAGGCCCCCGGCTTCGAGCGCCTTGGCCTTGTCGGCGGCGATCTGGCGCTTGATCTCTTCGATCTTGGCCTCGCGCTCGGCCCCTTCCAGCCCCTCGGCTTCCTTCTGGATGCGCATTTCCAGATTGCCGCCGAGCTGGATATCGGTGCCGCGGCCGGCCATGTTGGTGGCGATGGTGATGGCGCCGGGCAGGCCGGCATCGGCCACGATGAAGGCTTCCTGCTCGTGGTGGCGGGCATTGAGCACGTTCATCGCGCCCACGCCCTTCTTCCTGAGCAGGTCGGCCAGCATTTCCGATTTCTCGATCGAGGTGGTGCCCACCAGAACCGGCTGGCCCCGGCCATGGCACTCCTTAATCAGTTCGGCGATGGCGTCGAATTTCTCGTCGGCGGTGCGATAGATGGCGTCGTCGTCGTCCTTGCGCTGCACCGGCAGGTTGGTCGGGATGGTGACCACTTCGAGCTTGTAGATGTCGGCGAATTCCTCGGCCTCGGTCGCGGCCGTGCCGGTCATGCCGGCCAGCTTCTTGTAGAGGCGGAAATAGTTCTGGAAGGTGATCGAGGCCAGCGTCTGGTTCTCGGGCTGGATCTTGACCCGTTCCTTGGCCTCCAGCGCCTGGTGCAGGCCTTCCGAATAGCGCCGGCCCGGCATCATGCGGCCGGAGAACTCGTCGATGATGACCACTTCGTCATTGCGGACGATATAGTCCTTGTCCTTGCGGAAGAGCTTGTGGGCGCGCAGGGCCGAATTGGCGTGGTGAACCAGCGCCACGTTCTCCACGTCATAGAGCGAGCTGCCCTTGAGCAGGCCCAGCTCGGAGAGCTTGGCTTCCAGCTTTTCCACGCCCTGGTCGGTGAAGGTGGCCGAGCGGTGCTTTTCCTCCAGCTCGTAGTCGCCCTCCTCGATCAGCGGCATCAGCTCGTCGATCTTGATGTAGAGGTCCGAGCGGTCCTCGGAGGGGCCCGAAATGATGAGCGGGGTGCGCGCCTCGTCGATGAGAATGGAGTCCACCTCGTCGACGATGGCGAAGGCATGGCCGCGCTGCACCATCTGGGCGCGCGTATATTTCATGTTGTCGCGCAGATAGTCGAAGCCGAACTCGTTATTGGTGCCATAGGTGATGTCGGCGGCGTAGGCGGCCTTGCGTTCCTGGTCGGTGAGGCCATGCACGATGATGCCATAGGTCAGGCCGAGGAAATTGTAGATCTGGCCCATCCAGGCGGCATCGCGCCGGGCCAGGTAGTCGTTGACCGTCACCACATGCACGCCCTCGCCGGTGAGGGCGTTGAGATAGACGGCCAGGGTCGCCACCAGCGTCTTGCCTTCGCCGGTGCGCATCTCGGCGATGGAGCGGTCGTTGAGCACCATGCCGCCGATGAGCTGTACGTCGAAATGGCGCATGCCCAACACGCGCTTACTAGCCTCGCGCACCGTGGCGAAGGCCGGCGCGATCAGGTCGTCCAGCTTGGCGCCCTTGGCGAGCTTCTCCTTGAATTCGGCGGTCTTGGCGCGCAGCGCCTCGTCGCTCAATTTTTCGTATTCGGCCTCGAGCGCATTGATCTGGGCGACCTTGCCCTGGAACCGTTTGACGTGCCGGTCGGATGGCGACCCGAAAATCCTGCGGGCGAGCGCGGCAAGTGCCATAAGTCAGGTCCTTTTTTCGCTCATTGCAGATCGGGACGGGGAGGTGCGGATAGGCCCGTTCGGCCGCGTCGACGCAATGAGAAAGCCTTTCCGGCTTTGAATTTCTGGTATCCCGCCGGGCGACGGAAAAAGCGGGTGACATGTAAGAGCGGACCCCCGTCTTGTCAACGTTGCCGAAATGGGCCACACCTCGTCTGCCCGCGCCGGAAAGCCCCGCCGCCTCGGGCGGCCCGCGGCGACGCTCCGGACGTGGCGCGGCATAATTCGGCCCTTTTGTGATGAGAGGGCGGGGCCACGCCAAAAGCGCCTTGTCGCCCGGCACGCGCGCATTGCCGACATCAAACCGGCCGCGCCGCCCCGGCTGCGACGGCCCAGGAGACCGATCCGATGCTATTTTCCCCCCTGCGCCTCGCCCGCACCGCGAGCGTCCTTGCCCTGTTCACGGCCGGCGCCCTCGCCCCGGCCCTGGCCCAGGACGCAGCCGCGCCGGTGGCGCCCGAAACCGTGGTGGCCACGGTCGGGGGCGAACCGATCACCGAGGCCGATCTGGGCTTTGCCGCCGAGGATCTGGGGCAGGACCTGGCCCAGATGCCGCCCGAGCAGCGCCGTCCGTTCCTGTTGAGCGTGCTCATCGACATGAAGGTGCTGGCCAAGGCCGGCGCCGATGCCGGAATGGCCGACACCCCGCTTTTCGCCCAGCGCCTCGACTATCTGCGCGAGCGCGCTCTGCGCCGCGCCTATTTCAACGACGCCATCCTGGGCGCAGTGACCGAAGAGGCAATGCGCGCCGAATATAACAAATTCACCGCCGGCTTCGAGCCCGAGGAAGAGCGCCGCGCCAGCCATATCCTGGTGGAAAATGAAGACGAGGCCAAGGCCATCAAGGCCGAGCTGGACGCCGGGGCGGACTTCGCCACGCTCGCCAAGGAGAAATCCATCGATCCGGGCAGCGGCGCCCAGGGCGGCGATCTCGGCTTTTTCAGCCGCGGCATGATGGTGCCGCCTTTCGACGAGGCGGCCTTCGCCCTCACCGAGCCCGGCCAGGTTTCCGATCTGGTGCAGACCAATTACGGCTGGCACATCATCAAGCTCACCGAGACCCGCATGTCCGCGCCCCCCACCTTCGAGCAGGTGGCCAGCCAGATCCAGCAGCAATTGCTGATGAAGACCTTCAACGAAACCGTGGCCAAGCTGATGGAAGGCACCACTGTCGACATCACCGACCCCGCGCTCAAGGCCGCCCTGGACGAAGAGTCCGAACCGGTCGCACCCTGATTCGATCCCTGCCGGCGCCGTCCTGGAGGCGGCGTCGGCGCTCTCTTGCGCCTCTCCCCGCTTTGAGGCACACCGGACGGCGAATGCTTCGCTCCACAAGGCTCATGAGATGGCCCATCCGGTTTCGCCCCTCGCCCCCAAATCCTATCCCGACCTGCCCGCCATTGCCGGGGTGCGCTTCGCCACGGCCGAAGCCGGCATCAAGTACAAGAACCGCACCGATGTGCTGCTGATGGCCTTTGACGAGGGCACCAGCGTCGCCGGCGTCCTCACCCGCTCGAAATGTTCCTCGGCGGCCGTCGACTGGTGCCGCGCGCAATTGCCGGGCGGGGTGGCACGCGCCCTGGTGGTCAATTCGGGCAATGCCAATGCCTTTACCGGCATCAAGGGCAAGAAAAGCGTGGAGATGACCGCCGAGCTGGCGGCCAGGGCGCTGGGCTGCACGCCCGCAGAGGTGTTCCTCGCCTCCACCGGCGTTATCGGCGAGCCGCTCGACGCCACCAAATTCTCCGGCGTGCTCGACACCATGGCCGGCCAGATGGGCGACGCTCCCTGGATGGACCCGGCCAAGGCCATCATGACCACCGACACCTTCCCCAAGCTCTCGGGCGCGATCCTCGAGATCGACGGGGTGGAGGTGAAGATCAACGGCATCGCCAAGGGCTCGGGCATGATCGCGCCGGACATGGCCACCATGCTCAGCTTCGTGGTCACCGACATGCCGGTCGCCGCCGATGTGCTACAGGCCCTGCTGGCCCGCCACGTGGCCACCAGCTTCAACGCCATCACCGTCGACAGCGACACCTCGACCTCCGACACGCTCCTGGCCTTCGCCACAGGCAAGGCCGCTGTCGAGCCCCTGGCCAGCCTCGAGGACCCGCGCGCCGAAATCTTCGGCGAAGCCCTGCGCGACGTCCTGTTCGAGCTGGCCATCCAGGTGGTGCGCGACGGGGAAGGCGCCACCAAGCAGGTCTCCGTCCATGTCGAGGGCGCCACCTCCGACGCCTCGGCCTTCCGCATCGCCAAGGCCATTGCCGACAGCCCCCTGGTCAAGACCGCCATCGCCGGCGAGGACGCCAATTGGGGACGCGTGGTCATGGCCGTGGGCAAGGCGGGGGAACCCGCCGACCGCGACCGCCTCGCCATCCGTTTCGGCGATCTGCTGGTCGCCCGGGATGGCGAGCGCGCGCCCGGCTACGACGAAGCCGCCACCAGCGCCTATATGAAGGGCGAGGACCTGGAGCTGACGGTGAGCCTGGGCCTGGGGGAGGGCCGGGCCACGGTCTATACCTGCGACCTTACCCATGGCTACATCACCATAAATGGCGACTATCGGAGCTGACATGGCCCTGCCCGACGCGCTCGCCTTCGAGCGGGCCGGGCTGCGGGCCTGGCCCGGCATCGAGGTTGAATGGGACGGCGCCTGGGTGCGGCGGGCCTCGGGCCGCTACACCAAGCGCTCCAATTCGGTGCAATGCTTCGATCCGGCCGACGACCAGGACGCCGAGGCGCGCCTCCTGGCCGCCGCCCGCTGGATGGCGGCGCGCGACCTGCCCCCGGTCATGCGCGTCACCCCGCTCACCGGGCCGGGCGTCATCGCCGCGCTCGACAGGCTGGGCTGGCGCATGGTGGAGCCGAGCTGCCTCTTCGCCATGGCACTGGCGCCCACCGAGCCCGATCCGCGCGTGCGCCGGTTCGACCTTCTCGATCCCCGTTTCCTCGAAATCCAGCAGCGCCTCCAGGCTTATTCCGACCACACCGCCGCCGGCATGCGCGCTTTGCTCGAGCGGGTGGACATTCCCGCCATCGGGCTCGTCGCCTTCGCTGGAAACCAGCCCGCCGCCTCGGCGCTGATGGATGTGGCCGACGGCATCGTCATTGCCGGCAATGTCGTCACCGATCCCGCCTTCCGGCGCCAGGGCTTTGCCGGCGCGGTGATGCGCAGCGGGCTGGCCTGGGCCCGCGAGGCGGGCGCCCATACCGCCGCGCTCAACGTTGTGGGCGACAACCACGCCGCGCAGGCCCTTTATCGCGGCATGGGCTATACCCATCAGTACGACTACTCCTACCGCATACCGGGGACGCCATGAGCGATTTCAAACTCCTTTTCGTCGTTGCCTGTGCCTTGGTCGATGCCGACCGCCGCGTGCTGATCGCCCGGCGTCCGGAGGGCAAGCAATTGGCGGGCCTATGGGAATTCCCCGGCGGCAAGCTCGAGCCGGGCGAAACGCCGGAAGCGGCGCTGGTGCGCGAATTGAAGGAGGAACTGGGCGTCGAAACGCGGCAGGCCTGCCTGGCTCCGCTCACCTTCGCCAGCCATTCTTACGAGAATTTTCACCTGTTGATGCCACTCTATGTCTGCCGGAAATGGCAGGGCACGCCGGAGCGGCGGGAGCATTCGGACCTCAAATGGGTGCGCCCGCAGCATTTGCGCGACTATCCCATGCCCCCGGCGGATGAGCCGCTGATCGCCGCGCTGTGCGATCTGCTCTGAACCAGGCCAGGGGCGGTTTCGGCGGGGAGGCAAGAATGCTGGCAGCACGTTTGGGGGCATTTCTGCGCGACGACGGGGGCGCCACCGCCATCGAATACGCGCTGATCGGCACGCTGATCGCCGTTGCCCTGGCCGGCACCGCCGCCGTTTTCGGCAATACGTTGCAGGAGCTGTTCAACAACGGCGCCACCGACGTCATCGCCGCCCAGGCCGACAAGCTCTGAGCGCCCTGGAGCGCTTCCAGAAAAAGTGTCGACGGTTTTACCGGTGAAGGCTCTATTGCAGGGCCACGACCTTGTATTTCGCCCCCGCCGTCACGCGGTCGCCCGGATAAAGATCGTTGATGATGTAGAACAGCTCGCTGCCCCGGCTGAGCCCGGCCATCTGCCGCGCCAGTGAGTCGGCGGTGTCGCCCGCCTTGGCGGTGACGATGCGCACCGCCACCTTGCGCACCTGGGCCATGTCGGCCGCCTCGGCGCGGCGGAAGCTCTTGAGCGTTGCCTCGGCCCCTTGCGCGAAGCGCGCGCTGTCCGATTTGGCGGCGAAGATGAAGCGATAGACCTGCCCGTCGAGCCGCATCACCGAGACGCGGAAGAACCACTGGTCGGTCTGGGCCACGCCCGACGCCATCTCGATGCCGTTGAAGCTCTGCGCCTTGACCGTATCGGCCTTGAGCCCGGCGATCCAGCCCGAGCGCAGGTAATCGTCGAGCTTGACGCCGGCCTGCACGTCGGCGCTGTCGAAGCGCACCGCCTCGCCATCGCCGGCCACGCCCACCACCGCCCCCTGCGAGGATTGCAGCGTATAGCCCTCGGGCACGGTGAAGGTGAATTTCGAGGCGGTGTGGATGAACCGCCGCCCCACGATCGAGCCCTGCGCCGGACTGTCCCCGAAGGTCAGGCCGGAAATGGCCGCCAGATAGCCGTCGCGGTCGGTCTCGCCCATTTCGGCCTGGCCGAACATGGTGCGCGCCACCTCCAGCGCCTTCTGGATGCGGGCCGGTGTCGAGGGATGGGAGGAGAGGAACCCTTCCGTGCCCCCGTCCGTGCCGGCCGAGAAGCTGGCGAAGCGGCTCATGACGCCCAGGAACCGCGCCGCCGCCTGCGGATCATAGCCCGCCTTGCCGGCGAACTTTATGCCCTCGCGGTCCGCTTCCAGCTCCTGGTTCTGCCCGAAGGCGGCCATGGACTGGCGGGTGCGGCTGGCCGTGGCATCGCTGGAGGTGTCGCCGCCGAAGACGCTGGAGATGACGCGATCGACGATCTGGGTGGTGCGCGTGCGGTCGGTGCGCGCCCGCGCGTGGCGCAGCGTCACATGGGCGATTTCATGGGCCAGCACCGCCGCCAGCTCGCTGGTGTCCGAGGCCAGCGCCAACAGGCCCCGCGTCACATAGACATAGCCGCCCGGCAGCGCGAAGGCATTGACCTCGGAGCTGTCGAGGATCGTCACCTGGAATTGCGCATTGGGCTGGTTGGCCGCCGCCAGCAGGCGCCCGACGATGCGCGCCACCATGATTTCTGCCGGCCGGTCGGAATAGACCCCGCCATAGGCGGCGATGATGCGCGGATGCTCGCGCTGGCCGATGGCCACATCGTCGGGGTCCCCGGCCTGCGCCGCCACCGCCGGGGCCGGCTTGTCGCCGGTGCGGCTGACGGCAATATTGGATCCGGTCAGCGCCGTGCAGGCGCCCAGCGCCAGCAGCGACACGGCCAGCAGGCCCTGCCTCACCCCCGCCTTGACGATCCGTCCGCTGCCTCTCATCGCGTCGCCAGAACCTCGATCTGCTCGGGATGGGTCACTTCGATGCGTGGACCATCCCGCTCGTCCACCCATCCGCGCACACGCACCAGCGCCCCGTCCAGCACCAGCGGGTCCAGCCCCGCATCGGCGAAGAGACGCAGGCCCGCCGCTTCGATCACCGCCGTGAAATCTTCTTTCCAGACGCGCCCGAAGTTGAGATACACCCGCCCGCCGGTCCTGGCGGCCTGGTGCACCCGGCCTTCAACAAGTTCATAATGGCCCACCCGGTCAAGCAGTTCACCGGGTTGGTCCGCCGCCCGAACGCTGTAATAGGGATCGGCCCAGATTCCAAGCCCGCCCAGCCGCGCCCGGCCCTCGGCCGCGAACAAAAGATCGAGACAGGCGCGATTGTCGGGAAAGGAATAGACCCGGGCCAGCCCCTGGGCGATCAGCGCCTGCTGCGCCCACACCCGGCCCTCATCGGTTTCGACGAACACATGAGCCAGAACCCGCCCGTAGCGGTCGAGCCTTTCCCCGCCATAGCCAAGCGTCACCTCATGGCCCTCGACCAGGCTGGCAAGCGCCGCCCGCGCCTCGTCGGCCAGCGGCCAGGACTGGAAATCCTCCCGCCCCAGGGCCAGCTTGGGCGCCTGCATGCCGATAAGGCGCACGCTGCGGCCGTCCGAAAGAATGAGACCATCGCCATCGGGCACGGCGGCCACCGGGCCGCCCGCTTCCATCTGCACCTGTTCGCAGGCGAGCGCGGCAACCGACACCGCGGAAAGGGCCGCAAGCCCGGCAAGGCGAACAAGACTGGCTTTCAACACGGCAGGCCCCGAAGCGATGGGGCCAGAATGCACGCAATTGCGGCAAAAAAACATGCCCCGCCGCCGGGGGGCTGCGCGCCCCTGCGACATTAAACGTCTTGAGCCCGCCCCCGCGCAGGATTACAGCCTTGAAAAAGAGGGACAGATCATGCCGTTTCGTTCGGGCATCATGATCCGGGAATTGGGCACCGCGCTGGCGGTCGTCGCCCTTTACATCCTCGTTCTTCTTGCGCCTTTGCATCAGGCCGCCGGCCTGCAGCGCGACCTGACCCGGCTGGGCTATATCAGCCTGGCCAACTGGTCGATCTGCGCCCAGCCCACCACGCTGGGCGGCGCCCTCGACCAGCCCATTACCGTCAAATGCGCCGCCTCCGGCATTGCCGACAATGCCTTGCCGCCGCCTTCCGCGGCCGTGCTCGACTTCGTCCCGCTGCTGCTGGCCACCCGCGTGGTCTATGGCGGCGCGCCGGTCCTCATGCCACCCGCCCTGCCGCGGCATCAGGGCCAGTCCCGCGCTCCCCCCGTGATCGTCTGACCGCTTCTTCCTTCAGACCCATCACAATCGGAGATCGTCATGATCCGCTTTCCCGCCTGCGTGCTCGCCGCCTTGAGCCTGGCCACCCTTTCGGCCCCCGCCTTCGCCCATGTCTCGTTCGAAACCGGCACGGCCGCCATCGGCGCCGGCTACAAGGCCGTGCTGCGCATCCCCCATGGCTGCGACGGCCAGGCCACCAACACCATCACGGTCAAGATCCCCGAGGGCTTTTTCGACGTCCGCCCCATGCCCCATGCCGGCTGGACGCTCGAAACCGTCACCGGACCCTATGCCAATGCCTACCAGCTGCACGGCAAGACCCTCACCGAAGGGGTGACCGAGATCACCTGGTCGGGGGGCGAATTGCCCGATGCCTTCTATGACGAATTCGTCTTCACCGGCACCTTCGCGCCCTCCCTGGCCGCCGGCCCGCTGCTCTTTCCCACCACCCAGGCCTGCGCCGATGCCCAGCAGGTGTGGGATGGCGAGAGCGGGGCCAATCCCGCCCCGCGCGTCACGCTGACCGCGGCCATGGCCGGCATGGACGAGCACGCCGGTCACGCGGCCGCCCCGGCTCCGGTCAGCCTGGGTGATCTCGAGATCAGCGGCGGCTTCAGCCGCGCCACCCTGCCCAACGCCCCCACCGGCGGAGGCTTCCTCACCATCACCAACAAGGGCGGCAGCGACGACCGGCTGGTCGCCGCCAGCGCCGATTTCGCCGCCGAGGCGCAATTGCACGAAATGGCGATGGAAAACGACGTCATGAAGATGCGCCAGCTTGCCGATGGCATTCCCGTCCCCGCCGGCGCCACGGTGACGCTGGCCCCCGGCGGATTGCATCTCATGTTCTTCCAGCTCAAGCATCCGCTGGTGGAAGGGGAAACCGTCATGGTGACGCTGACCTTCGAAAAGGCTGGCTCGGTCACCGTGCCCCTGGCCATCGCCGGCGCCGCTGCTGCCGCCGCCACCCATCACTGAGAGCCCTGCCCGCGGCGGCATCCCTGCCGCGGGCCTTTCCCAAGCCAGCTTGTAACCATCCGGCCTAGCTGTTATTTCCTGCCCCCGTGGTCCCGTAGCTCAGCAGGATAGAGCACAGGATTCCTAATCCTGGGGTCGCGCGTTCGAATCGCGCCGGGATCACCACTCGACCCATTGGAGCCAGGCAATGCGCCCGCGCCGGCGGGAGGGAAGCCGGCCGCGGGACTATTCGCCCAGGACGAGGCGCTGTCCGTTTTCGGGCGAGAAGACGTGGATGTGCCGGGCCGCCACGGCCACCGCCACCCTGTCCCCCGGTTGCAGGTTCAGACGCTCGCGCACCAGCATCTGCACTTTGACCGCGCCCAGCGCGGCCTGGACCAGGGTTTCGCTGCCGGTGGGCTCGACCAGGTTGACGGCCAACTCCGCCCCGGTTTCGGCCGGGACGAGACATTCGGGGCGAATGCCCAGGGTCACGGCCGTGCCATCGGCGCAGGGCACCCGGCCCGCCAGGGCGAAGCTGTGCTCGCCCACGCGCACCCGCCGCCCATCGCCCTCCACCACCGCCGGGATGAAATTCATTGCCGGCGAGCCCAGGAACCCGGCGACGAAGATATTGGCCGGGCGATCGTAAAGGTCGAGCGGGGCGCCCATCTGCTCGATTTCCCCGGCCCGCATCACCACGATCTTGTCGGCCATGGTCATGGCCTCCACCTGGTCATGGGTCACATAGATGGTGGTCTTGCCCAGCCTCTGGTGCAGTTCCTTGATCTCGGAGCGCATATGCACACGCAGATTGGCGTCGAGATTGGAGAGCGGCTCGTCGAAGAGGAAAAGATCGGGATTGCGCACGATGGCGCGGCCCATGGCCACGCGCTGGCGCTGGCCCCCCGACAATTCACGCGGCAGGCGCTCGAGCAGCGGGGTGAGCCCCAGCACCTCGGCGGCGCGCTTGACCTCGGCATCGATCGCGGCGCGCGGCATGCCCTGCAATTCGAGCGCGAAGGACATGTTGCGCGCCACGTTGAGATGGGGATAGAGCGCGTAGGACTGGAACACCATGGCGATATTGCGCGCCCTGGGGCTGAGATGGTTGACCACCCTTCCGGCGATCTCGATCTCGCCCGAGCTGACCCGCTCCAGCCCCGCGATCATACGCAGCAGGGTGGATTTACCGCAACCCGAAGGGCCCACAAGGGCCACGAAGCTGCCATCGTCGACCTCCAGGGAGACCCCCTTGAGGATTTCCAGATTGCCGAAGGACTTGCGCACCTCGCGCAGGATCAGTTGGGCCATGACTCTACCTCACTTGGCTGGGCGCGGGGGCATGGCCAGGATGATGTCCCGCGCCAGGCGCACATCGTCGGCCCCGCCGGCCAGCGAGCTGCGCACCGGCTTGCCCTCGCGGATACAGGCGGCAAAATCGCGCAATTCGCGCTTGAAGGCGGGCTCGTTGGACGCCGTCGTCACCGCATCCACCGCCCCCGCGCCCTCCCCGCCGCGCCGGCGCAGCGTGGTGGCCCCATAGCGGTAATAGGGATGGGGGAAATCCACTCTGAGGTCCGTGCGCTCGCCATAGGCGATGAAATGCTCGTCCCAGTAATTATATTTGGCGCCGATCCCCAGCTCCAGAACGCAGGGCACCCCGCCGGGATAGTCCAGCACCGCCAGGGTCTGGAAATCGGTGACGGGGCGGGCATAGGCCACCCTTTCGGGCTGGCCCAGAAGATGGCGCATGACGGCAAGGTCGTGGCTGCCGATCATCAGCATGCGGATCATCAGGTCCCGATAGCCGGCATGGCTCTCGCCCAGCTCGGCCGCAACCTTGGCTTCCACGTTCCGGCGTCCGGCCAGCAGCAGGTCCTGGGCCACATCGTCGGCGCGCTCCAGCCGGTAGAGCGCGTCGGCCAGGTCGAACCGCCCGGCGAAATTATGCATGTGCAGGCTGGTCAGCCGCCCCAGATCGGCCAGGCCCGCCGCCGCCAGGTCGATGCCGGCATCATAGAGCTTCATATAGCCCACCATGGCGACCACGCCCGAGGCCTCGGCCAGCGCCACGATCCGCTCGGCCTCGGCCACGGTGAAGGCCAGCGGCTTTTCCACCAGCACGTGTTTGCCGGCGCGGATGGCCTGCTCGGTGACCTCGGGATGGTCGAAATTGCACACGATGACGGCATCGACCTCGGGGTCCTCGATCAGCGCCAGATTGTCGTCATAGCACTTGCCGACATGGAAGCGCTCGGCCACGCCGCGCAGGGTGCCGGGGGAGATGTCGGCCAGCGCCACCGTTTCGAAATCGGGCAGTTCCTCGATGAAGGGCAGGTGCATCATCTGGGCAATCTTGCCCGTTCCGATCAGGCCGATGCGGATGGGTGTATTCGACATATCTATCCCTTTACGGCGCCGGCGGTGAGCCCGGCGATGAACTGGCGCTGCAGGATGACGAAGACCAGGATGACCGGCATCATCGTCATGGCCAGCGCGGCGAAATAATAGGACCACAGCGATTCATACTGCTGGAAGAAGTTGACCAGCCCCAGCGGAATGGTCTGCACCTCGGGGGTGCGCAGCAGCAGCATGGAGAGGAAATAATCGTTCCACACATCGATGAATTGCAGGATGAGCACCAGCGCGATGCCCGGCCGCGACAGGGGCTGGATGATCTTCCACAAAATGGTCAGGCGCCCCGCCCCGTCCACCCGCGCGGCATCCTCCAGCTCGGCCGGCAGCCCCATGAAGAAGCCGCGCAGAACGAAGACCGAAATCGGAATGCCCGTGGCCGCCATGACCACGCTGGCGCCGGGAATGCTGTTGAGCAGCCCGAAATCGCGCGCCACCAGGAAAAGCGGGATGGCGGTGATCTGCGCCGGAACCAGCATGCTGGCCACGATGATGGTGAAGAGCACCTTCTGTCCCGGAAAGCGCATGCGGGCCAGCGCATAGGCGCAGGGCGCCGCCGCCAGCACCACGATCACCAGCGTGCAGGCGGTCAGCCCGACGCTGTTGAGGATGCGCGTGCCCATGCCGGCGATGCGCCAGGCTTCCGAGTAATTCTCCAGATGCAGCGTCCTCGGGGCGCCCCAGATATTGGTGATGAGCTCGTCATTGGACTTGAACGAGCCGAAGACCACCCAGAGCAGCGGGTAGAGGGTCTGCAGGGCGACGGCCCCCAGCAGGAGATAGGCCCCGGTCGTGCCCAGCCCGGCGGCCAGCCGGCCGCCCAGCGTTTCGCCGGGATCGGTTTGAATGCGTTCAGACATCGAACCTCCAGCGCCTGGCCCAGACCAGGACGGCGCCGCTGACAATGGCGGTCAAAAGGAAGATGGCGTAGCCCATGGACGTGGCGTAGGTGAGCGCCCCGTTGCGGAAGGCCTCGGTAATCATGTTGGTCATCACCACTTCGGTGGCATGATAGGGCCCGCCCTGGGTCAGCACATAGACCACGTCGTAATTGCGCACGAAGGCGCCCGACAGCGACAGGATGACATTGATGAAGATGACCGGCGCCAGGAGCGGCAGCGTCACCCGCACCAGCCTTTGCAGGCGCGTGGCGCCATCCACCTCGGCCGCCTCGAGCACGTCGCGCGGCAGCGCCTGCAACCCGGCCAGATAGAGCACCGCATGCAGGCCCAGCCATTTCCACACATCCACGGCAATGACCGCGTAGAGCGCGATGTCGGGATTGCCCAGCCAGTTCTGCTGCCAGGCCCCCAGGCCCACCAGCTTGAGAAAGGCATTGAGCAGGCCGAACAGGGGATTGTAGATCCAGGACCACAACAGCCCCACCGCCACGAAGGACAAAGTCACCGGAATGAAGGTGGCGGTGCGGAAGAAGCCCCGCCCCACCCACACGCTGTTGAGCAGGATCGCCACCAGCAGGCCCAGCACGTTCTTGAGCAGCACCGCGCCGATGACGAAGACTACGCTGTTGCGCAGCGAGGTCATGAACAGGGGGTCCCCCGCCAGGCGGATGTAATTGGCCAGGCCGACCCAGGCCCGGGTGCCGAAACCGTCCCAGCGGTGGAAGCTGAGCCAGAAGCCGTAGAAGAACGGCCACAGCACGAAGACGGCGAGCAAAGCCATGGCGGGCAGGCAGAAGATGAGCGCCGCCGCCTCGTCGCTCCCCAGGATCATCCTGGCCCGCATCTTCAGGGAATCGGATCGGGACTGCGCCATGGGCTCTAGCCCGCCGAAGCCGGGTTCAGCGCCAGGCCGAGCCGGTTGACCACATAGTCGATGCTTTCCAGCGCGCTCTGCTCGGCAGTCTTCTGCGAGGCGTCGAGCTCGATGATGGCGATGCCGTCATAGCCGACATCGAGCAGCACATCGACCAGCCCCGCCAGGTCCACCACGCCGGCGCCCAGCTCGCAAAAGGCCCCATAGCGCGCCGATCCCTTGATCTCGGGGCCGACCCTTGTGTCCTTGAAATGCATGTAGCGGATGGCGGAGGCATATTTGCGGGTGATCGCCACCGGATCGGAGCCGACATGGACCACATGGGCCGGATCGATGCACAGGCCCACAAGGTCGGTATCGAGCTCGTTCATCACCCGGTCCAGTTGCGGGCTGCCTTCGATGAAATTGTCCAGATGGGGATGATAGACCAGCGTGATCCCCATGTCCTGCGCCCGGCGGCCGATCTCCTCGATCCGGCGGCAGAAGGTGGTGACTTCGCCCGGGCTGTGCGGCGCCCAGGGCGTATCGGGCCGTCCCCCGCCCATGCAAAGGACCGGCGCGCCGAACCCCTTGGTCAGGCGCAGCAGGCCTTCGAGCACGCCGGTCTCATAGGGCCAGGCGACATCGTTGAGATATTCGACGCTGATATAGAAGGCGGAAAGGCGGATGCCGTATTGGCGCTGCGCGCCCGACAGCAGGCCCATGCGGCGCAGGAAATCGGTGTCGGTCACCACGCCCATGGGCGGCTTGGGGCCCAGTTGCATCACCCGGCGCGAGAACTGGGTGGACAGGCTGGCCCCCGAAAGGATCTCGAACCAGCGGAAGCCCTGTTCGGAGAGGAAGCGGATGGCCGGCTCCAGGGGCTGGCCCGTCAGGTCCCAGCTGTTCAGGTGATAGCCGATCTCGAATTTTTGCCGTTGGGCGCGGGTGGTCATGACATGCTCCTGGAGGAATTGACGGGCCGCCCCATGGGGCGGCCCAGGCTTTCACGCGAAAGCCGATCTGAAGCCCGTCAGGGCTGCGGAGGCGTCCAGTCGCCGCTGGCCACCAGCTGGTCATAGGCGGACTGCACCGATTCCGCCGCCGCTTCCGGCGTCAGCTGCCCGGCAACGACACCGGCCACCGCCGAGGCCACCGCGCGGGTCACCGCGGTCGGCCAGACCCAGTCGAGGAACTTGGTGTTGGTGGGGAAGATCTGCTCCCGGAACACCTCGGCGCCCGGCACGTTCGACCCCTCGATGCCCTTGACCGAGGTATAAAGCGGCGCTTCGGGCGTCAGGTAGAGCGCGGCGATCTCGGGGCGCGAGACATATTCGAGGAATTTGGCGGCCACGGCCTCGCGCTCGGGCGTGATGCCCGAGGGGATGCACAGCGCCCGGTCGGCCCCGCCCCCGCTGCGCGCCTGGCTCGGCACGTCCGGCATCTGCGGGAAGGGGAAGACGCTCCACTCGAAGTCCTTGACGTTGCGCAGCAGCGGCGGGATTTCCCAGGTGCCGCCGAAATACATGGCGCTCTGGCCATTGGCGAAGGCGGCGCGCATGCCGTCCCGATCCACCGACAGCGAGTCGCGGCTCAGGATGCCGTCCTCGACCCAGCGCTGGATCAGGCGGAATGCCTCGACATCGGGCGCGTCGGTGAAGCGGGTGGTGCCGGCCAGGTTGGACATGGTCTTGCCGATCGGGTCTTCCGATGCCTGGTAGAACATCTGGAAATACCACATGGGCCACATGACGGCATTGGCGCCCTGATGGATCAGCGGCTGCACGCCCGCCTCCTCGATCTTGGCGCTGATCGCGAGCAGTTCCTCATAGGTGGTCGGCGGCTCGATGCCCAGCTTGGCGAAGAGATCGACATTGTAATAGACGCCCGAGCTCGACATGTCCGAGAGCGGCACGGCATAGAGGTGGCCGCCCACCGTATAGTCGCCCAGCGCCTCGGGCCGGAAGCGGTCGGCAAAGGGCGCCACCACCTCGTCGATGGGCTTGACGATGCCGGCATTGACGTAATTGCCGTTGGTCAGCGTGCCGGTGCAGAACAGGATGTCCATGGGCTGGCCCGCCAGGCGCGCCGTCATCAGCCGCTGGATGGCGGTGTCCTGGTTGCCCTGATAGTCCCACTTGATGGCGGTGACGTCGGGGTTCTCGGCCATGAAGCCGGCATAGATCTCCTCCAGGATCGGCTCGCGCACTTCCGGCGCCAGCCGGCCGCCCAGGACCGATTCCCCCGAGGGACCGAAAATATTCAGTTCGATCGCCGCGGCCGGAAGCACCAGACCGATCGACAGCGATAGCGCCATGGCGCTGCAGGCTAGTTTGAGTTTCATTCTTCTCCCCTATCCTTGACGTGTTCGTCAGTTGCGCTGCGCGGGATAAGTCTCGCGGAACGCCCGGTTCGCCTGGTGGCCGGTCAGGAACGCGACCCCAGGGAATTTCTGGATATGCTCGATCATCCGCCGCAGCAGCACGAGGCGCGACGGGCGGCCGATGACCTGCGGATGCATGACCAGGTCGAAAAGCCCGCCAGCCTGGTAGATGGCGTCGAACTCGTCGGCCCAGACGGTGAAGATGTGGTCATTGGTCATGATCGCGCGCGGATTGCGGATCGAAAACAGCGCGAAAACCGCATCGTCCAGCGACCAGTGCCAGGGCAGCTCGACCAGCGCCTGCGCATTGCCGCCCACCGCGTGATAATAGGGATTGATGCTGGTCATCAGCGAGGAATCATAGGCAAAGCCGCGCTCGGCCAGCATGCGGAAAAGGGTCTGGCTGGTCTCGCCCGCCGGCGAGCGGTAACCGCTGGGCCTGATGCCCAGGAGCCGGTCCAGCGCCTCGAGTCCGCGGTCGAGTTCCTCGGCCTCCAGCGCGTCCTCTCCCGGCTTCACCCAGCAATGCGAATAGCTGTGATGGCCGATTTCGTGGCCGGCGGCATGGATCATCTCGACCCGGTCCGGATGATGGTCCGCCGTCCAGCCGGGAACGAAGAAGGTCGCCTTGACCCCCTTCTCCTCGAGCACCCGCAGAATGCTGGGCACCCCCACCCGGGCGCCATAGGCGCCCTGCGACAGCGTGCCCATCCGCTCGGCATTGTCCGGATCGCGCCCGAGCCAGAGGGATTCGGCGTCGAAATCGAATGTGAGCATGACGCCGCAGCGGGCGTCGCCAGGCCAGTTTACAGCCGCATCGATCATGCGAACCTCCCGCTGTCCTCACCGCCCCTTTCGGGCATGGGTTGGGTCCTGCTTCCTCTCAGGATCGCAGACACCATGGAAAGAATTGACGACCATGTCAATGAATTTGTCGACAGAATGAATGCGGTATTGGACATTATCGGCAAACGCACATAGTCGTGCTATGACGCAGAGGAAACGGGGGCACGATAATGCAGAAGAAAAGCGAGCGTTCCGGCACGCTGGCGCGCGAGATTGCCGCGCATATCAAGGAACAGGTGGTCGAAGGCACGCTCAAGCCCGGCGAGCGCCTGGTGGAGGCGCAGATGTCGCGCGAGCTGGGCACCAGCCGCGCCCCCATCCGCGAGGCGGCGCGCCTGCTCGAAAGCGAGGGCCTGCTCAGCTTCGACCCCAATAAGGGGTTTTCCGTGCGCCAGATCACCCTGCGCGAGCTGATCGAGGTCTATGACGTTGCCGTCGCGGTGGAGCGGCACGCCGCCGCCAAGGCCGCCGAGCACCGCAATCCCAAGCTCATCGACGCCCTGCGCAAGCAGGTGGAGCGCATCGCCCAGGCCATAAAGGCGGGTGACCAGACCACCTATGTCAACGCCGACCTGGCATTTCACCAGATGATCGTCGAGGCCACCAACAATCGCCGCCTCATCCGCATCTATTCCGAGGTCAATGTCGAATTGCGGCTGATCCTGCGCCTGGTGGGCGAGGCCGAACACGATTGGCAGCAGATCGCCGAGAGCCATCTGCCGGTGATCGACGCCATCATGGAAGGCACCCCGCTCGACGCGGCCAACCAGATCGAGGCCCATATCCGCCGCTTCTGGGACGATGTGGTGCGCCAGATCCACGAAACCTCGACCATTCCGCTCGAGCCCATGGCGCTGCGCAGCCGCCACTAGGCATTTTCCCTAGAGGCCGGCCATGTGAAAGCTCTTGAGCTCGAGATATTCATCGATGCCGGCCCGCGCCCCTTCCCGTCCCAGCCCCGACTGCTTGATCCCGCCGAAAGGAGCCACCTCGGTGGAGATCAGGCCGGTATTGAGCCCGACCATGCCGAATTCGAGCGCTTCCCCGATGCGGAAGGCCCGCGCCAGGTCGCGGGTGTAGAAATAGGCTGCCAGCCCGAACGGCGTGCCATTGGCGATGGCGAGCGCCTCCGCCTCGCTGGAAAAGCGAAATAGCGGCGCCACCGGCCCGAAGGTCTCTTCCTGGGCCAGCGCCATGTCCGTGCCGGCGTCGCCCAGAACCACCGGGGCGACGAACCGCCCGGGCGGCACCGCCCGTTCCGGCGTCAGACGCCTTGCGCCCTTTTCCAGTGCATCGCGCAGATGCCGGTCGATCTTGTCCAGCGCCGCGCTGTTAATCATCGGGCCGACATCCACCGCGCCGGCCAGCCCGTCCCCGACGCGCAGCCTGCCGACCCGCTCGCTCAGCGCGGCGGCAAAGGCGTCATAAATGCCCTCCTGCACCAGGATGCGGTTGGCGCAGACGCAGGTCTGCCCGCCATTGCGGAATTTGGAGACCATGGCCCCCTCCACCGCCGCCTCCAGATCGGCATCGTCGAAAACGATCAGCGGCGCATTCCCGCCCAGCTCCAGCGACAGCCGCTTCACGCTGCCGGCGCATTGCGCCATCAGGAGAGCACCGACGCGGGTCGAGCCGGTGAAGGAGAGCTTGCGCACCGCCTCGTTGCCGGTCAGCTCCGCCCCTATCGCCTCGGGGCGGCCGGTGACGATATTGATGACGCCCGGCGGGATACCGGCGCGTTCGGCCAGCACCGCCAGCGCCAGGGCTGAAAACGGGGTGAGCTCAGAGGGCTTGATGACCACGGTGCAGCCCGCCGCCAGGGCCGGCGCCACCTTGCGCGCGATCATCGCATTGGGAAAATTCCACGGCGTGACGATGGCGCAGACCCCCACCGGCTGCTTGAGCACCAGGATGCGCCGGTCCGGCAGGGGCGCGGGGATGGTGCTGCCCTCGATGCGCCGCGCTTCCTCGGCGAACCATTTTATGAAGGCATTGCCATACCCGATCTCGCCGCGCGCCTCGGCCAGGGGCTTGCCCTGTTCCAGCGTCAGGATACGGGCGAGATCCTCGGCGTTTTCGGCGATCAGCGCATGCCAGCGCTCCAGCAGCGCCGCGCGCTCGGCCGCAACCCGCCTGCTCCAGGGCCCGAAGGCCGCCTGGGCGGCGACGATGGCGCGCCGCGTGTCTTCCCCGTCGCAATCGGGCACCGCCCCCAGCACCGCGCCGCTGGCGGGGTTGTCCACCGCGATGCGCCCGCCGCGTGCCGCCGGCCCCCAGACGCCGTCAACGAGGCAGTCCTGGCGGAAAAGATCGGGATCGTGCAATCCATGCATGTCTGCAAACTCCACTCAGTCGGCCATGGCGGCGCGGATTTCGGGCTGGTCCAGCACCGTGTCGAGCGCCTCGCCGATGCGGTCCACGAGCTCATCGATCTCGGCCGGCGAGAAGGTGAGGCTCGGCGCCAGCCCGATCGTGCCATTGGCGAAGGCGCGATAGATGACGCCTTCGTCCAGCCCTGCCGCCGCCAGCCGCGCGCCCATGCCCAGCGCCGAAGGGAACAGGGCCTTGCTGCTGCGGTCGCTGACGATCTCGATGCCGGCCAGCATGGAAACGCCGCGGATTTCCCCCACCAGGGGATGATCGCCCAGCGCCTCGCGCAGTCGCGCCTGTAGATGGGCGCCCGAGCGGCGTCCATTGTCCAGCACGCCGCCCTCGAGATAGAGGTCCAGCGCCGCCAGGGCCGCGGCGGCGCTCGCCGGATGGCCGGAATAGGTATAGCCGTGGCCGATGGCGTTCTCCCCGGCATGCGCGGCGATGACCTCGTAAAGGGCGTCGCTGAGGAGCACCGCCCCCATGGGCAGATAGCCCGAGGTCAATCCCTTGGCGAGGGTAACGATATCGGGTTCGAGCCCGTAATGCGCGCAGCCGAAAAGCGGCCCGATGCGCCCGAAGCCGGTAATCACCTCGTCGACGACGAAGAGAATGCCCAGCGCGCGGCAGGCCTGCTGCATGGCCAATAGCCACCCCTCGGGCGGCACCAGCACCCCGCCCGAGCCCTGCACGGGCTCGCAGAAAAAGGCCGCGACCCGCTCGGGCCCGCCCAGTTCGGCCACCTTGGCGTGCAGCGCGCCGACCGAGGCGGCGATGATCGCGGCCGGATCGGTGCCCACCGGGTTGCGATAGGCATAATGGCTGGGGATGGTGTGCTGATGGGGCAGCGGCAGGCCGAAACCGGCATGGAAGACCGGCAGCGCCGTCACCCCCGCCCCGGTGGAGCTGGAGCCGTGATAGCCATGTTCGAGCGAGATGATGGCGGTCTTGCCCGGCTGGCCCGTCGCCTCGGCATGGTAGCGGATATAGCGCAGGGCGCTGTCCACCGCGTCCGAGCCGCCCAGGGTGAAATAGACATGGTTGAGCGAGCCGGGCGCCAGCTCGGCCAGTCGCGCCGCCAGCCTTATCGCCGGCGCGCTGCCGAAGCCGAAATAGCCGGTGGCATAGGGGAGTTGCTCGAGCTGGGCCCGGATCGCCTCGATGATGCTTTTCTGCCCATAGCCGGCATTGACGCACCACAGCCCCGCAAAGCCGTCCATATATTGCCTGCCCTGGGTGTCGCGCAGCATCACGCCCTCGGCTTCGGCCAGGATGGTGCTGCCCCTGGCCTCATGCCCGCGAAAGGAGCTGACCGGGTGCAGGAGGTGGTTGCGGTCCAGCGCCGCCAGAGAATTGCTCAGCATCTCGACTCCGAAAAGGGAAACGGAAGGCATAAGGCGGCTCAGCCGGCCGCCTCGCCGGCGGCGATCCGCTCGATCATGGCGCCGATGAGTTCGGCGCGAGCGGCGAGGCTGTCGATGTCGACATATTCGCCATGGGTATGCGGCCCCCTGCCGCTGACCCCGAGTCCGTCCAGCGTGGGCACGCCCAGGGCGCCGGTGAAATTGCCGTCGCTCCCCCCGCCGACCACGCGTCCGTTTATCGTCAGCCCCAGCCCCGCGCCGATCTGCTGCGCCATGGCCAATAGCCGGCGCGTGCCGTCGGAGGGCAAGAAGAGCGGGCGCTCCGGCCCCCGGGTCACCTCCAGCTTCACCCCCGGCGCCGGGCTTTCCAGCTCCGCCATCACCGCATGGATATAGGCCAGGTTCTCGGCGCTGTCGGCGACGGCCAGAACCTGCGCGGTGCAGGCGATGGGCACCACATTGACGAATTCGCCGCCCTGGATGACCCCGACATTGAAGCTCACCAGCCGCGACATGTCGGTGAGGCTTTCGATCTGCTCGACCAGCCGGGCCATGGCGCGAATGGCGCTCTGCCCGGCGGCATTGTCGGCGCCGGCATGCGCCGGCACCCCGATGGTGCGCAGCCCGTAGCGGGCAAAGGCGAAGCGCCCGATCACCGCATGGCCCTCGCGCATGGGCTCGACCACCAGCACATAATCATGCGCCCGCGCCTCGGCCTCGATCAGCGCGCGGCTATAGGGGCTGCCGATCTCCTCGTCGGTATTGAGCAGCACGGTGAGATGCGCATCCGGCAGGCGTCCGGCCGCCACCATCTCGCGCAACACATCATAGACCAGGTAGTTGCCGCCCTTCATGTCGAGGGCGCCCGGGCCGTGGAGCCGTCCGTTCTCCACCCGCACCGGCATGGGGCCATCGATGCTGCCCACAGGATGGACCGTATCCAGGTGCCCCACGATCAGGATGCGCACCGCCCCGTCCCCGGCTCCGGCGCCCCTGAGCCGGGCCAGCAGGGGCCGCGCGCAGCCCGGTCCCAGGTCCGGCCGGGCGCAGGCCGCGCCCAGCCCCGCATAGAGCCCTTCCACATGCCGCACCAGCCGGTCGACATGGTCCGGCCGGTTGGTCGGGCTTTCCATGCGCACCCATTCACTGATGCCCGCGACCAGGCGCTCCGTCACCTTTTCGCGCATCGCACGATTCCCCCCCTTCAACCGGCACAAGACGAGGCCGTCGGCTTGTCTGTTCTAAATTGTCGACAGACTTGACTCGATATTCCGAAAAGTCAATATTCTTGTCGACACTGAAAGCGTCGGCTGTGGCGGGGAGGCCGGGCCAGCCGGCTGCCGGCGGGTGTGAAGAGGGCGGGCAATGAGCATTCTCTACAAGGCCGATCCGGTGCGCGGGGCGGCGTGGCGGGACATCTTCGCCCGCGCCCTGCCCGACCAGCACTTTCATATCTGGCCCGAAACCGGCCCGATCGAGGCGATCGACTATCTCATCGCCTGGACGGCGCCGCCCTTTCCCCTCACAGGCCTGCCTCGCCTCAAGGCGGTGTTCTCGGTGGGGGCGGGGGTCAGCCAGTTCGATCTTTCCGCCATTCCCGCCCATGTGCCGCTGGTGCGGCTGATCGATCCCGCCACCGCCCTCAGCGTGGCCGAATATGTCGCCATGGGCGTTCTGGCGCTGCACCGCGACCTGCCCGCCTATATCGGCCAGCAGGCCGAGGGCCTCTGGCGCCAGCATGAGGTGGTGCCGGCCTCCCGGCGGCGGCTGGGCTTCATGGGGCTGGGCGAGATGGCCCGCGCCGCCATCGACAGGCTGCGCCCCTTCGGCTTTCCCATCAGCGGCTGGAGCCGCACCCCGCGCGAAATCGAAGGCATTGCCTGCCACCATGGCGCGGAGGGGCTGGAGGCATTTCTGGGCGCGGCCGACATCCTGGTCTGCCTTTTGCCGCTCACGCCCGAGACCCGGGGCATTCTCGATGCGTCCCTGCTTTCCCGCCTGCCGCGCGGCGCGGCCCTGCTCCATGCCGGGCGGGGCGAGCATCTGGTGCCCCAGGCCCTGCTGGCGGCGCTGGAGGAAGGCCGGCTCGGCGCCGCCCTCCTCGACGTCACCGATCCCGAGCCGCTGCCGCCGGACGATCCGCTCTGGCGCCATCCCCGGATCCTGCTGACGCCCCATATCGCCAGCCGCACCGCGCCCGAAACGGCGGCGCGCATGGTTCTGGACAATCTCACCCGCCTGGCGCGGGGCGAAACGCCCCATGGGCTCGTCGACCGCCAGCGCGGGTATTGAAGCGGAGGATTTTCATGCCCACCCATCCCAACGACATGGCCCCCATAGTCGCGGCCGACCGCGCCCATGTCTGGCACCACCTGTTCCAGCACAAGGGCCTGGAGCGCACCGACCCACGCATCTTCGTGTCCGGGGAGGGCATGCGGCTGCGCGACGCGTCCGGGCGCGAATATCTCGACGCCGTCTCGGGCGGGGTATGGACGGTCAATGTCGGCTATGGCCGCAAGAGCATCGCCGATGCCATCCATGCCCAATTGCTGCGCATGAACTATTTCGCCCAGAGCGCCGGCTCGGTGCCCGCCGCCCTCTTCGCCGAGGCGCTGCTGGACAAGATGCCCGGTCTTTCCCGGGTCTATTATTCCAACTCCGGCTCGGAGGCGAACGAGAAGGTGTTCAAGATGGTGCGCCAGATTTCGCACCGGCACCATGGCGGGCGCAAATCCGGGATTCTCTTCCGCGAGCGCGATTATCACGGCACCACCATCGCGGCGCTGGCCAGTTGCGGCCAGCCCGAGCGCGCCCTCCAATACGGCCCCTTTCCCCCCGGCTTCGTCATGGTGCCCCATTGCCTGGAATATCGGCGGCAATGGCCGGACGGCGATTATGGCGAGCGCGCCGCCGACGCCATCGAGCAGGTCATCCTGCGCGAGGGGCCAGACACCATCGGCGCGCTCTGCCTGGAGCCGATCACCGCCGGGGGCGGCGTCATCGTGCCGCCGGAAGGCTATTGGCCGCGGGTGCAGGAAATCTGCCGCAAATACGACATCCTGCTCCATATCGACGAAGTGGTGTGCGGGCTGGGCCGCACCGGCGCCTGGTTCGGCTATCAGCATTACGGCATCGAGCCCGATTTCGTCACCATGGCCAAGGGCGTGGCCTCCGGCTATGCCGCCATCGCCTGCACCGTCACCACCGAGGCGGTTTTCGAGCTGTTCCGCGACGACGAGGCGGACCCGCTGAGCCATTTCCGCGACATTTCCACCTTTGGCGGCTGCACCGCCGGGCCGGCTGCGGCCCTTGAGAACATGCGCATCATCGAGGAGGAGGGCCTGCTCGCCAATACCCACCTCATGGGCGAGCGCCTGACGGCCAATCTCCTCGCCCTCAAGGAGCGCCACGCGGTGATCGGCGACGTGCGCGGCAAGGGCCTGTTCCAGGGCGCCGAGCTGGTGGAGGACCGCCGCACCAAAACGCCCGTGGCGGAAAGGCTGGTGCAGCAGGTGGTGGCCGAGGCCTATGCCGAAGGCGTCATCATCGGCGCCACCAACCGGTCGCTGCCCGGCTTCAACAACACGCTGTGCCTGGCCCCGCCGCTCATCGCCTCCGCCGACGACATCGACCGCATCACCGATGTTATCGACACGGCGCTGACCCGGGTCTTCGGCTGACGCCACCCGCCCCGCGCCGTGCCACCAACATGCGCGTCAGGGGAAAAGTCCCCTGATGCGCTTGGCGTCGCGCACCTTCTGCACGCCGATGGCCATGGCCGCCATGCGGTTGGAAATGCCGTCGCGCGCCGCCCGGCCGGTCACCTCCTCGAAGGCCCTGTCGAGCAGGGCATGCAGCCGGCTCAGCACCTCGCCCCGGTTCCAGAACAATTGCTGGAGGTCCTGCACCCATTCGAAATAGCTGACGATGACGCCGCCCGAATTGCACAGGATGTCGGGGATGATGAAAATCTCGTCGCCGCGCTCGGCCAGCACCTTGTCGGCCTCGGGCGTGGTCGGGCCATTGGCGGCCTCGGCCAGGATGCGGCAGCGGATGCGCCCGGCATTGTCGCCGGTGATGACCCGCTCCACCGCCGCCGGCACCAGCACGTCGCAGGGCTGTTCCAGCAACTGCTCGGAGGGGATGGCCAGCTCTTCGGAAAAGCCGGCCAGCACGCGGTGCCGGGCCTGGTGGGCCAGCAGCGCCTCCACGTCCAGCCCCTTGGGATCGTAATAGGAGGCGGTGTGGTCGCCCGCCCCGATGATGCGGGCTCCGCGCCGATGCAGCTCCAGCGCCGCCACGCCCCCGACATTGCCCATGCCCTGGACGATGATGCTGCGTCCGGCGAAATCCTCGCCCAGCTTTTCCAACGCCCGCCCGATGAGATGGACGACGCCCAGCCCCGTGGCCTCCCGCCGCCCCTCGGTGCCGCCCGAGGCGACCGGCTTGCCGGTGACGATCTCGGTCACCGTGCGCCCCTGATACATGGAATAGGTGTCCATGAACCAGGCCATTACCTGTTCATTGGTGCCGATATCGGGGGCCATCACGTCGGTATGGGGACCGACGAAGGGGATCATCTCCTGCATGTAGCGGCGCGCCAGCGCTTCGAGCTCCTGGGGTTGGAGCGAGGCCGGATCGACCGCCACCCCGCCCTTGGCCCCGCCATAGGGCAGGCCCGCCAACGCGCATTTCCAGCTCATCCACACCGCCAGCGCCGCCACCTCGCCAAGATCGAGATTGGCGGCAAAGCGCGTGCCCCCCTTGGTGGGGCCGATGCTCAGGTGATGCTGCACGCGATAGCCCTGGTAAAGCGTCACCGATCCGTCGACCCGGTGGATGGGGCAGGACACCGCGATGGCCCGCTTGGGATAGAGCAGCCGGTCGCGCTCATCCGGACCGATCTCCAGATGGTCGGCAATCTGGATGAACTGGTTCCTGCACATCTCGAAAACCGGACCGGTATAAATCGACATTGATGGCCTCCTGCCTCTCGCGCCGCGCCCCGGCGCCCTCGCCCAGCTTGCGCGGTCTGCCGGACCGATACTAGAGGGGACCGCCCGGATGGCAATTGCATTTGAAGCGCGGTTTCCGCATGACTATCGGAAACGAACGCGAAAGGCCGTCAGAATGACGCAGATCGACAATATTGACCGTCGCATCCTCGCAGAATTGCAGAATGAGGGGCGGATCACCAATTCCGAGCTGGCCCAGCGGGTGGGCCTGGCGCCCACCTCGATGAGCGACCGGTTCAAGCGCCTGCAGAAAGAGGGCTATATCACCAGCTTCGGCGCCCGGCTCGATCCGCACAAGCTGGGGCTGGGGCTTCTGGTCTATGTCGAGGTGCTGCTCGACAAGACCACGCCCGACGTCTTCGCCAAATTCGCCCAGGCGGCGCGCAAGGCCCCCGAAGTGCTCGAATGCCATATGGTGGCCGGCGGCTTCGATTATCTCATCAAGACCCGGCTGGCCGACATGTCCACCTATCGCCGCTTCCTGGGCGAGGTGCTGCTCTCCTTTCCCGGCGTGCGCGAAACCCGCACCTATGCGGTGATGGAAGAGGTCAAGAATGACGGGCCGCTGCCGATCTGAGGGCGGCGGGGAAAGCCCTTCCCGTTAAGCCCGTGTCAGGGCGCGGCCTCTATACCGGAAGGGCGCCAACCATCTTTTGGCCTTGCTCGCCGCCTATGGGGCGGGACCATTTCGTTTCGGGATCAGCTCATGCTCCGCCTTCGCCCCCACGCCCTTTCCCTGCCGCTGGCCGCCATCCTGGCCGGGCTGACGCTGGCCGGTTGCAGCATGGGCGGCATCGCCACCGCGCCCGGCGCGCTCGCGCCCGGGCTGAGCGCCCGCATGGACCAGCCCAATGCCGCCCTCGATCGGGCCCAGGCCATCGATCTGGTCAATGCCTATCGCGCCACATCGGGCCTTGCCCCGCTCGTCCATGACGCGGCGCTGGACGGCTCGGCCCAGGCCCTGGCCAATCAATACGCCCAGACGGGCAAGGCCCCATCCACCCCGCCCGGGCTCAAGGTCATGAAGCTCAGCGCCGGCTACGCCACCTTCGCGGAGACCTTTTCGGGCTGGCGCAACAATAGCGCCGACGCGGCCGGCCTGCGCGCCAATGCCGCCAAGGCCGGCGTGGCCGTGGCCTTCAATCCCGGCTCCGCCTATGGCATCCACTGGGTCCTGGTCCTTGCCGACTGATCCCGAAACCCTCGATGCGCGCGGGCTCAAATGCCCCCTGCCGGTGCTGCGTATGGAAAAGCGCCTCGCCGCCCTGCCCCCGGGCGCCCGGCTGGTCATCCTCGCCACCGATCCCATGGCCAGGATCGACATCCCCCTTTATTGCCGCCAGAACGGCCACGGCTGCACCCAGGCCGAGACGGATGGGGCCATGCGCTTCGAGATCGTCAAGGGATAGAGGAAATGGTGCCCCCCGCCGGAGCGCTTAGCGAAAATCGAACTTATCCGTCATAGCGCTTTTTGCTTATGTATCAGGTGTTTATGCCACCCAATCACAACCCAACAATCCGAACGCGTGTACTTGATCGCTCCGGTTTGTGTACCGCACGGTAGGCGGTTTGCAGCGTCGGAGCAAGACGTGGGCGGCGGACGCGTGTCATCGCACCCGTTGCCGAACATAATGGGCGCAGGCTGGCTACGCTGGGGGTATTCTCAGGCAGACCTGTGTTGAGGCCGTGACGCCGCCTGTGCCAAAAAATCATGTTCAATAGTTATCGTCTGAAAACCCTCTCCATTTTTTTAGTAGAGCAACCACTGCACTAGCCTGATTGCGCGATTTTACTGCACGATTTCTTATCTCCTTTCGGGATCGAGCGATATTTTTAGTTTCATCGTAGAAAACTACCGCCCTGTCCGCGAGTGGTTTGAATAAAGACTTTCCCATAAGACCGTGTTTGTCTGCCAACCATCCGTGCCGGATGCCCTCGTAAGCAAGCAGCCAACACCAGTCCTCGTTCACGCGATCCGGGAGAAAGCTATTTTCCCAATGAGCATTGGGAAGTTTCCGTGAAAAGAGCCCCTTACTTTTCATGTCAAGCAATATCAGTGGCAACACGCTTCCTGCCTGGTCAACGCAGAGATCGCCAATGACTTTGGAGTTCAAATTTCGTTTCGTGCCCCTCAGCGCGTAGATTAGCCAAATGGCCTCGAAGGTATTGCCATTCTCTAGGTGGCGCTCCGCAAGCGCTGTGAAACGCTGAGCTATCCTAGATAGTGACAGCCGCTGGTTCGCACTAAAAATATTGATTATTATGCGGGCAATCTTGTCGACAGAGATTGGAGAGAGTTGAGCCGCTTTCAGCAGAAATATTTCGATACTTGCTAAGTCGTCGTCTTGGTATTTGTCACGCTCAAGGACGGCCAGCGCGTAGTTTATAACAGGGTCATTCTTATAGCTAACTTGAAGCCTGACACTTAGGTCAAAAAATTCACGGAGACGCGTCCCCTGTATCGGGCCGTTTCTGTGTGACAGAAATCCCGACAATTCCGTCTTCCATGTCGCAGCATGTGACGAGACCACTCTGTCAATGGAAGTTTTGCTGCCATTAATTTCTAAGCCATATTCGCGGTACACTTGGTGTAGCGTCGAGAGCACCCGCTCTGCCTCCGCCAGGTCATCGGCTCCGACGAACCAGTCGTCCTGTAGCCGGTCCGCTCTGTTTTGATTGAGACGCTGCCTCTCGTACAGGTGTTGATCTAACCTTGTTGAAATGATCTCCGCTACGATGCGCGACGTTTCCGGGCCGATGGGAATTCCGACCGTTTGATCGCGGTTGCAAGAACGCAGCAGCGCGTCAATTCTATCCCCCAGCGATCCTGCGTACCGCGAAAGATCAGCTTTGACGCGGGCTTTCCCATAAGCAGCCCAAGGAATTGAGTGGGTGTATATGGTGGGGTAAAAGCGTGTGATGTCAGTCAGCACTAACCAGTCGGCTGTGGCTTCTATAAAGCTCTTTTTGGCCTCATGAGCGCGGAAATTTATGTCCGAAATCCCCCGCCCGCTGTTGGCGGTGAACTCCAGTCGGTCAACTGAGTAGGTCGCGGATGATAGCCAACGGCAAATGGTTTCCCAATTGTCGCTGATTTCTTTAGCCAGCAGAGCTTGAGGCAGGGGGTGGGTCAGCTGGATATTTCGCCTCTCAAAGCCCCTCTTTGGCTTGGAGATTATCTCCGCTTCTGTGCCGACGATTTTATATTTGTAAGACGACGCCAGTCGCAGTTTGGCCTTGCCCGGCCTCTTGTAGTTGACCGAGGCAACCTCAAATAGCTTCTTAGAATTCCACTCAGACAGTATGTACTCGACATTACTAGCGAACGTATCAGTAACGAATACAGGTGGAAGTTCGCTTTGGAAATATCCTTTCCCCAGCAGCAATTTCAGACGTTCTGCCGGTTTCAATTTCTTTCTCTCTATAAATCAGCTAGAAACTCGCACCAACATCTTTAAATTTGACCTAAAAATCTGAGGCACTGACCTCGAAAGTCGTAGCTCGCATGTACCCCCCGGTGGGGTCGCCCTACTCATCTCGCCGGGCCTGACGCTGTTCCGCTTGAACGCCCTTACCGTTCCCTGTGTGGGCGCCGACGACGATCCACTAGCCCGCGACCGCTGCGACCTATCGAGCCGGCAGGTTATTGAAAACATCCTGAACAGCAGCGACCACATTGGCTAGTGGATGCTTGTCGCAATACGCCCTTATGTGTTGCTTCTGCCGCTCGATCTGCCAGCCGCGCAGGTTCTTCCTCACCCACGATGCTTGATTTAACCCGGACATATAGCCCTGCGCCCATGCGTAAAAGTATTCCTCCGTGCCTTTTGGGTCCGCCTGATAGTGTTGCGCGAACTCGGCACACGAGACCCATCCGGCTCCCGCCACGGTCCCCGCCTCCTCTTGGGAGAGGCCCGCGCTTGTCCCAACAATCACCAAAGCTAGCGCCAATAAAGTCCGCATCCGAAGCCCCCATCAAGCAGTTGCTTGCGGTCCTTAGCAAGCATCCCCATCAGTTGGAACAACCCATATCCAGTCAAGGCAAGGGTTCGCGTTCGTGGTTCCCTGGTCCGACCTTTTGGGTATGTCTCAAGCGAACCATTCGCTGCTTGGTTCGATAAAGAGCATTGACATATTCTAAGCGAACCGATTGATATCAGACCATCCAAAACGAACTAATCGGGGATATCGGATGCTTGTACGGGCTTACCTACGCGCCTCCACCAAGGAGCAAGACGCCAGCCGGGCCAAGGCCGACCTGGAGGCGTTCACCAAGGAGCGCTCATTACGGGTCGCGGGTTGGTATTTGGAGAACGAGAGCGGGGCGTCTTTGGCGAGGCCGGAGTTGTTCCGCCTTCTCTACGATAGCGAACCGGGGGACATGCTCCTCATTGAACAGGTTGACCGCCTCAGCCGCCTCAACGCCGCCGATTGGGACCGTCTCAAGGCAGAGATCGCCGCCAAGCGGGTTCGCGTGGTCGCCTTGGACCTCCCCACCTCACACCAGTTGGCGCAGGCTGGGGACGACTTCACGGCCCGCATGCTGGACGCCATCAACGGCATGATGCTGGACATGCTCGCAGCCATCGCTCGGAAAGACTACGAGGATCGGCGCAGGCGGCAGGCGCAGGGGATCACCAAGGCGAAGGCGGCGGGGAAGTATCGGGGGAGACCGGAGGACGGGGAGCGGAACGCGGCCATCATGGCGATGCTACGGGCGGGCCAAAGCTGGAACACGATTGTTGCCGCCACGAAATGCTCCCGCTCGACGCTGGCCCGGCTGGCGAAGCGGGTTCAGGAAGAAGAGGCGGCGGCATGATCGAAATCGTGCATTGGGCGTATATCGCCTTCGCCACCGTCGCGGGCGTTGCCGCAGTTCTCCGGGCGTTCATCTAGTCGCCCGCTCAGGGCACCAATAGCGAACCATTCTGGTGGCCGTGGGGGAGACCCTGCGGCCTTTTGTTTTGCTGTCTTTGTGACACAGCGCCAAGGCTATCGTCCTGCCGACCACGATGGTCCCCGGCGGGGCCACGCCGTTGCCGACCTGGACGCCTGGGCCGACAGTTGCCGGCGCTCGACCTCGGCTTCACCCGACGCTCCGCGCATCCTTCCCGTTGACGCTACATAGCTTGAAAGCTATATCATGTGGAAAGTCCAATTCCACGCAGCCTTCGAAGCTGAGGTTTTGGCCTACGAGCGCGAGGTTCGTATCGCCTTGATCGCCGTCGCTAAGCTGCTCGCCGATTACGGCCCGCAGCTTGGCCGGCCCTATGCGGACACGCTCAAAGGGTCAAAGCACTCGAATATGAAGGAACTGCGTTTTGAAGCAGCCGACGGCGAATGGCGTGCGGCATTCGCCTTCGATCCGCAGCGACGGGCAATTCTGCTCGTCGCAGGCGACAAATCCGGCGGAAGTCAGAAGCTCTTTTATCGCCGTATGGTCGCAAAAGCGGATTTCAGGTTTTCCGAACATCTGGAAAGCCTGAAACCCGGAAAGAAGGGAAAGTGAGATGGCGCGGAACCTGAACGATATCATGGCGAGCCTGCCTGCGGACGAGCAGGCGGAAATCGAAGCGCGCTACCAGGATCTCAAGCAGGAAGTGGAAGGCCTCCGTGAGCTCCGACAAATCGCAGGAAAGGCTCAGGCCGACATTGCGACAGCCCTTAACATCAAGCAGCCGTCTGTTTCAAAGATCGAGAAGCAGGCCGATATGTACTTATCAACTCTCCGGAGTTATGTCGAAGCAGTTGGGGGAGAACTGGAATTGACGGTCAAACTGCCGCGCCGGCCGGCTTTGCTTATCCATCACTTGGGTGATGTTACGGTTGCGCCGCAGCGGACGGTGCGAAAGTCGCGTTCTCGCGCGCAGATCGGCAGTGGCCGTGGGCGCTAGTTATCCGACCAGAATTATACTGGCCTTTCGGAGCGGCGGAGTTTGCGCGATCCCGAAATGCGGCAAGCACCTGACCTATGACGCCAAATCCGGCGATGACACCTATGTCGGCGAAGCAGCGCATATCAGGGGCGAGAAGCCAGGCGCGGCGCGCTACGAAGCGTCGATGACCGACGCCGAGCGCGATCACGTCGACAACCTTCTGTACCTCTGCACCGACCATCACACGATCATCGACAAGGTTCCGGCCGACTGGCCGACGGCGATGCTCCTGGACCTGAAAGCCACCCACGAAAAGCAGGTCCGGCAAGCCATGGAAGAGGCCTTCGCGGACGTGGCTTTCCCGGAACTGCAAAACGCGGTGTCATGGGTTTCGAACCAGGCTCCCGCAACTAACGGGTCCTTCGACCTCACCGCGCCCGACGAGAAAATCAAGAAGAATGCCCTCTCAAACGGAGCCCGTCACATTATCGCGGCCGGCCTGATGTCGCGCGACACCGTCGCAGACTATGTCGAGGCGGAAGCCCAGTTGGATCCAGACTTCCCCGAGCGCCTCAAGGCAGGCTTCCTTGAAGAGTATTTCAAGCAGCGTAAGGAGGGGCATAAAGGCGATGAGCTTTTCGAACTGAGTGCGTGTTCGCGCAGCGCGGACTGCGCAGCCAAGCCGACAAGACCGCCGGCATTGCTGTCCTGATCTACCTATTCGAAATCTGCGACGTGTTCGAAAAATGATTCTGCCAACCAAACACATTCCGCAGAACGAAGCCCTCCTCGGCGTGGGCGCGACGGTGCTTGCCCACCTGCAGGCCCCCATGACGGTCTCAGGCCTCTGGGAACGCCTGCGTACCGAGCCCAATGTAGGTACGTTCGAGCGCTTCGTGCTCGCATCGAACCTTCTCTATATGATCGGCGCCATCGAAATGAAGAACGGCCTGATCGTGAGGGCGGTGCCATGATCCGGTCCGTTCGCGCCAACAAGAAGGGTTTCCACACCGTCATCTTCAAAGCCGGAGTCAACCTTGTCCTGGCTGATCGATCCAAGTCCGCGGGCGACAAGGACACGACCAACGCGCTCGGCAAGTCGACGCTTATTGAGATCATCGATTTTTGCCTAGGGAACAACACACCGCCGGCCAAGGGCCTTCGTGTTGAGGCCCTGCAAGGGTGGGCCTTCACACTCGAAATGACGATTGCCGGCGAGGATGTTTCCATTACGCGGGCCACTGATGCACCCAGCTTTTTCGCAATCGAGGGGAAAGTCGACGATTGGCCGATCAAGCCGACACCGAACAAGGAAGGTGTTCCCGGCCTCGACACCAAGAAGTGGCGCGCGGTGCTCGCGTGGGCTTTGTTCGGAATAAGCGAACAGACGTCCGAAACTGGCTACAAGCCTTCCGCGCGATCGCTGCTATCCTATTTCGTGCGCAACCAGGCGGCAGCGTACAACACCCCGTTCAAGTATTTTGATAATCAGAAGACTTGGGACATCCAGGTTCACAACGCCTTCCTGCTCGGCCTTAACTGGGAAAAGGCCGCGACTTGGCAGCAGCTCAAGGATCAGAAGAACGCCCTCGATGCGCTCAAGCAAGCGATCAAGACCGGCGCGGTGGACGGCGAGCTTGCCTCGCTCGGCGAACTGGAAGCCGAGCGTCTGCGGTTGTCGATCCAGTTGGAGCGAGAGCGCGAGGCCCTTTCCACCTTCCGCGTACTGCCGCAGTATCGGGAGATCGAGGCTCAGGCCAACGGCCTTACCGCAGACCTCCACCACCTGGTCAACGCTAATATCGTCGACAAGCGACGCCTTGAGCGATATCGGGATTCAGTCGCAGGCGAGGACGCGCCCACTGACGACCGTCTCGAAGCCCTCTACGCAGAAGCTGGCGTTGCGCTGCCAGGCGCCGTTGTGAAGACGCTCGACGATGCGCGCGCTTTCAACGCCAAGATCATCACCAACAGACGGGAGTTCATCGCCACGGAAATGGCCGCGCTTGAAGGAGCGATCGTCGAGCGAGATCTCCAGATTATCGCGCTCACCGAACGGCGGGCCGGGTATCTCAACGCACTTGCCGGACAGGGCGCGCTTGAAGAACTCACCCAGTTGCAGGACCTTCATGCCGCGACACGGCTCAAGGTCGACGAGCTTACCAATCGTATCACCCAGTTGCGACAGATGACGACCAAGGTCGACACGATCAAGGTCGAGACGGTGGAGTTGAAACGCGCAACGACCCTCGATTACGAGGAACGGCGCGCAGTCTGGTCGCAGGCATTGAGCCTCTTCTCGGAGTTTTCAGAGAGCCTTTATAAATCACCTGGCAGGCTAGTTATCGACATCGATGACACGGGATACAAGTTCGACGTCGAGATCGCGGGTAGCCCGAGCGAAGGCATCAGCAAGATGAAGATCTTCTGCTATGATCTGACGCTCATCTCGTTTGCTCGCCAACGAGGTCTCGGGATCGACTTCCTCATCCACGACAGCACCATCTTTGACGGCGTGGATCCCCGTCAGCGGGCCCACGCGCTCGAACTGGCTTCTGCAATGGCTGAGAAGTACGGGTTTCAATATATCTGCACGCTCAACACCGACATGGTCCCGCTAAAGGACTTTTCTGCCGATTTCGATTTCGAATCCTTGGTCCGTGTGCGTCTCACAGACACCGACCCAAGCGGCAGTCTGCTTGGGTTCCGGTACTAGCGCGAGGTGGCACCGATATGGCGCTATTCTCGCAAGATCAGTTGGAAGCAATCGCCAGTGCGCTAGGTGACACGGAGGCTGGTCTGACGGGGCCAGAGATCCAGCATCTCATCGCATCGACCAAAATGAACGATCCTGGACCGATGACAAAGCGGGTCAGAATCTACAACGCCTTCGTCGAAGCCCAAAACACCAAGCAAAACCGGACAAACGTTCTTCAATTTATTCGGCTCGCGATGAAGCCGGCGCGTTACACTCGCGCCCCAGAGCGCTATGAGCCAATGCGCGCACTTCTAAACCAAGCCCTGGCTTTCGCCGGTCTTGTCGTTGACCAGACAGGCGAGCTCAAGACCACTGAAGTGGCGCAAACGCTGCCCGAGGCCCAGCGTCGCGCCCGCGAACTCCGGGCCGATCTCGAAGGCCGGGGCGTTCATCCCGACGTACTCAGGTTCTGCCGAGCCGAGCTGCTCGCCGACAACTATTTTCACGCCGTACAAGAGGCGGTGAAGAGCGTTGCGGATAAGATGCGGACACGAACGGGCCTCACCGACGATGGCGCTGGCTTGGTGGACCGCGTTCTTGGTGGTGAGCCTCCACTGTTGGCCATCAATCCGCGCAGCACCATCAGCGAACGCAGTGAGCAAAGCGGCTTTGCCAACCTCGTTCGCGGCACGTTCGGGATGTTCCGCAATCCGACCGCTCACGACGCTCGAATCCATTGGACGATGACCAAGGAGGATGCCGAGGACCTCCTGACGATTGTCTCGCTCATCCATCGCCGCCTCGACAAGGCGCACATGCCACCCCGCGTCTAGATAAGTCCTGGACGAAGCGAAGCATAGAAGGGAAATCACCATTGGGTCTCACCATGCCGACGGCCTGGCGTTTCCGTTCCCCCGCCCAAGGGGTTTAGCCGCGGGACTTTCGCTAAGCGGGCGGTGCGAGCCACGGGGGAAAATGATGAGCATCCGCTGGCCGCTTGAAATACCCGCCTGCGCCCGTTCGAGGTGTGGACCTTCATAAACCGGGCTTTGACCAGCCCGACACAAGCGTAGCATCATCATCTCCGATTGATATGCCGAGACTCGCCGGAGGCTGTATTGTCCATCGCACTTGTAAATCAGGCCATTGGCGAGTTTCTCGACCGCACCGATCCCGAGGTTCTGTGCGTCCGCGGCAAATGGGGTGTCGGGAAAACCTACACCTGGACCAAGGCGCTCGAAGCCGCTCATGCCAGCAAGTCCGTGAAACTGGCTCGATACTCATACGTATCGCTCTTCGGCGTGAATTCCCTCGACGAGCTCAAGCTTTCCATCTTTGAGAATGTCATCACCCTCAGCGACGGCCTGAAGACGGCCGACCTGGAAACGCTGGACGCCTATGTCTCGAGCATAGGCTCATGGCGCAAGCTGACGAAGATCGCTCAGTCGATCCCGCTCGTGAAGAAGTTCGTCGGCGACGAGATCGGCGGTCTCGTGTCATTTATGACGATCCGCGACCAGATCATTTGCATAGACGACCTGGAGCGCCGTGGCAAAAAGCTCGACGTAAGCGACGTCCTGGGCCTCATCTCGTACCTGCGCGAGCAAAGAAACTGCAAGATCGTTCTCCTGCTCAACGACGAACAGCTTACCGAACAGGCGCGGCAGGATTTCGAGCGAAACCTGGAGAAGGTCGCCGACGTTTCGCTGGTCTTCGAGCCGTCCCCTTCCGATTCCGCAAAGGTCGGTGTCGTCGGCGAGACGGAGACCGACAAGCTCGTCAAGGAACGGTGCGTTTCGCTCGGTATCACGAACATCCGCGTCATCAAGCGGATACGAAAGCTCGTTGCGGCGCTTGAGCCGATGGTGGCGGAGTTTGATCGCGAGGTCTTCCACGCCGGCGCCAGTTCCGTGGTGCTCTTCGGATGGTCGCGCGACCAGCCCGGCGAAGCTCCGCCTTTAGCGTTTCTCCGCAAGAGAGCTCCGGAGATCTACCGTGGCGCCCAGAACGACGTTCCTGAGGACGAGGCCGCCTGGAATTCCCTCCTCGAAGCCTACGGCTACGCCTGGACCGATGAACTCGATAAAATCCTGATGGATGGCGTGGAAAGGGGGTTCTTTGACCCCGAGGCCGTGAAGAAAGCCGGCAAGGCAGCGCATGACAAAGTCGTCGCGTTGAAAGCCGACGGGGCGTTCGAGACGGCATGGAGCGCCTATCACGATTCCTTCGCCGACAATGCCGACGAGGTGCTCGATGAAATCCACGCCTCGTTCCTGAAGAACGTTCAATATATCAGCCCGGTGAACCTCAACGGGACGGTGACGCTGTTCAAGGAGCTCGGACGCCCCGTCCAGGCGAAGGAAATGCTCGACTACTATATGGCAGAACGGCAGGAGCCCCGTAGCTTCTTCGATCTCGAAGAATATGTGTTCGCCGATAACATTACCGACCCGGATATCCTTGCCGCGTTCAACGCGCGGGTGGCGCAAGCCCCAGAGGCCCATGACGTGAAAGCGGTGCTTTCCTCTATCAAGAGCGGGTGGAGCCAGGAGGCGATAACGATCCTCGCAACGACGCCACCGGAAGAATACGCAAAAATCTTCAAGGAAACGTCCGGCCAGGAACTGCGGCGCCTGCTCTCGAATGCGTTTCAGTTCGATCGGATAAGCAACGCAACCGATCAAATGAAGGAGATCCCGAAAAGGGTACGCGCGGCGCTCACGACAATCGGCCAGGAGTCGGCGATCAACGCCCGTCGCGTAAAGCGATTTGGCGTCAATATACCTGCCGCCCAAGACGCCGACGTCGGCGCCGCTGAACAGGCCTGACGTTCATCGTGGTCGGCGGCGTCCCGGAGATCAGGCCGCTGCGCTAACCGTACTTGCCCACCCAATCGGGCGCGGGACCAGTCGGCACCTTCCACTCCAGGCCGGTCTTGGCCTTCAGCCGGCCGAGAATTTTCTGAAGGCGATCGTGCATGTGCGCGTCAAGGAAGGTGATGAGTTCCGCCCATTCGTTCCTGCCGCCGACGTAAAAGCCCAGTCTCGCTTGCAGATTCACCCGGACTTCCGTGTCGTCGAATTCGATCTCGATGCCGCTGTCGGTCGTTTCATGTCCGCCGTTGTGGGCATAACGCTTGTGTCGGATGTCGATTATGTCGTCGTGAACCTTCCGCAGGTGGGCGGGGATCTGGCCCCTCGAAACGCCGCAACCCCCGTTCCCGCTGACGAACAGCCGGGCGTAGGTGACGATGAAGGCCGTCGTCAGCATTTCCTGCTCCATCAAGGCCTCTGTCGTTACGGCGAACTTCGTCGTACGCAGGCGATGATAGATATAGCTCAGGCTCGCCGTGGTCGGGAGCGCGTTGATCAGGCGGACGAGGCTTCTGAGGTCCTTATCCGCGATCTTGAGCATATCGCTGCCTTGCTGTCTGCGCGCTTCGAAGGCCTCGCGATACTCCGGCGGCAGATGCTCGATGATCTCTTCGGGAATATAAACGTAGTCGTCGTCTTCCCAGATTGTCGGTGGCGATTCCTTCATCGCATGTCCTTCCTGTTCGCGGGCAAGTGCCAGGAGGGGAAGGCCTTCCCCTGCGGCCGAGCCAAGGTCTCGGCCGACCCCTTCTGCGGGGGAGGCCCCCGCAACGCCCCCAAGTGAGTATAATTCGTAGATAAATCTAGCGTTTTCAAATTCAGTGCATTATACGGACGTCGAGCTACCCTCGCAGCGTACGGCACGATGGGTTCGCGCCGTGCGGGCGTGGCGGAATTGGTAGACGCAGTGGATTCAAAATCCACCGTCCTTACGGATATGTCGGTTCGAGTCCGACCGCCCGCACCAGGTCGCGCTTCTGGAAAACTCCGTCTCTCAATGCCGATTACTTATCGGCAATATGAATAACTCCGTTCGTGACCGGGCATCTACCTGCGCGCCTGACAATGTTGCATCAAGGCAACGCTGCCAGGAACCGGCGCAAACGCGCGATCCCATGCGAGGGAGCCCGAACGAAAGCTGGTGGCGTATTCGACTGTATCGGCCACCCGGAGGGGGCCATACGAAGAAACAAGGCCGCGCTGAAGGGCGTCGCCGATGAAGTCGCGGCCGAGGGCTGGAAGTGGATCGAGGTCGATACCGATCTGCCCTACGGCCATGACCGCGGCCTCCGCGTCCTCACCTCGACGCCTCTCGACCTTACCGATGCCGAGCGTGCAGCCCGCGAAGCTCTGCGCGAGGAATATGACCGGCTCGAAGGCGAGCATTCCGGCTTTGACGAGCTGCCCGATGACATCGACGCGCGGCTCGGCGAGATCGAGGCCGCGCTGTCCGCCTTCGAGCAACGTCCGGCGATCTATGACGCCGCCGAGATCGCCCGTGCCGGCGTGTTCATCAGCATCGACCGGGCCGGCGAACTCGTTGTCGCTCGCGGCTATGTCCGCCCCGAGGACGAAGTGCCTGTCGCGGTCGATGGCGAGGGCGACGCCGGCGGGACCGGCAGCGAAAACGGCACGGGCGCGGCCGAGGCCGGCGTGCAGCGCGCCGTCATCACCATCGACGGCGAGCCTGTCGGTGAAGACGGCGACGAGGAGGACGTCATCAAGCCGCTCCCCGAACGGCTCGTGATCGAACTCACCACCCATCGCACGCTCGCGCTCCATGACGCGCTCGCCAACAATCCGCATGTCGCGATGACGGCCCTGCTGCACCGCATGGTGATGGAGCGCTATCACTACTCCGCGCCGACTGGCTGCATGGAGATTTCCGTGCGCCGGCCGTATTTCGCGGCGCAGGGCAGCGATCTTGGCGACACGCCCTCGGCCAAGGCGATCGACGAGCGCTTCAACGCCTGGAAGGCCGATATGCCGACCGACGAAGGCGCGCTCTGGGACTGGCTTGCCGCGCTCGACGAGGCGAGCCGCATGGCGCTTCTCGCCCATTGTGTCAGCTACGCCGTCAACGCCCTCTACGAGCGGCCCAACCCCCACAGCGGTTCGGGCGTCTCGCAGTTCGGTCTTGACCGCCGCCTGTCCGGTGCGGATCGTATCGCCCGCGCCACCGGCTTCGACATGGTGGCGGACGGCGGGTGGAGGCCCACGGTCGACAACTACCTCGGGCGCGTGACCAAGCCCCGCATCCTCGAAGCCGTCCGCGAAGGCGCGGGCGAGCGTGCCGCCCAGCTCATCGGCCATCTGAAGAAGGGCGACATGGCGAAGGAGGCCGAACGGTTGCTGGCCGATACCGGCTGGCTGCCCGAGCCCCTGCGCACGTCCGATCCCGATTTCGAGGATGCGGCGACCGACGCCGAAGGCGAGGTCCAGGCCCTGCCGGACTTCCTCGACGGCGACGACGACACCGCGGTCGACGAAGAAGACGAGCAGCATCCCCTCGTCGCGGCCGAGTAGCCCTCGCCTTCCTCCCGCATCGAACTTGCCCGGCCTCGAAAGAGCGCCGGGCATTTTTCATGCTTGGCGGATGGGCGACCGAGGAGCCGCAACCGCGGCGGCGCGCCCCAGGAGAGAGGCAGAGACAGGCGGGACAAGGCTGGCCCGGCCGCGTTGAGAGAGAGCCGGTCGGGCCATTTCCTTTCCACTCTCCGGAGAAGTGCCATGATCAATCATGCTGACGGTCCAATCACCGCAACCCTCGTGCCCGAGGCCCGCCGCCCAGCTTTCCTTCCCACCCTGTTCGGAACCCGCCTGCTTATCGTCGCCGAGAACAGCGTCTACAGGTGTTTGGACCTTCTGAGCCCGTACGACTATCGTGGCGGGTTCTGGAATTTCTACGAAGTTGCAAACCAACCGCTGTTTCTCGCTCCCGCGTCCGAACGGCGCTTCCGGGTCGAAAGCAACCTCTCCCAATTTCAGGGGGAGGTTTCGGCGGAAGCGGCCGGCATCATCGCAACGCTTTTCACCTTCTCGCATCTCTCGTTCTGGTACGAGTCGAGCTTCCTGGTCGACGGCTACGAACGCCTGCACCGCTACGTCGACGGCCACCCCGAACCGAGGCCGCGCCGAGATGCTCGGTCTCGGCATCGAGCAGCCGGCCATACGGGCCGCCGACGCAGTACGGTCGCAACGCCTGCTTCAGGTCGTTGGATTGCAGCAGCACGGCCAAGCCCGTGATGGTCCGCTCTTCGAGTGGTGCCGAGGCCAGGGAGGTCAGCGCCGTCCAGAGGTGTTCCTTGACCTCGGGCGTGATCGGGACGCCCTCGCGTGTGAGGATCGCCACCAGCCAGTCGGCCGCCCATGCCCGTTCGGGCGTGTCGTGGATGCGGGCAAGGTCCGGGTGGAGCGGGCAGCCGCGCTTGCGCGGCAACACGGCCGGAAACCGCGGGGGTTGCCGGAGGAAACAGAACGAACTTAGGGGATCAGTCAGTCGGAGGGATTGGCGCGTCCGCAAGCTTGCTGGAGACCCCGCAGACCATCGTCATTCTTGCCGGCATCACCCTACGTCTGAGCCAACCCGCATCGACGCCCGGCGCACCACCTCACCCGCTTTCAAGCCGACGACCGCATTAACGCGGGGGTGAATGGCAGGGCTTCCCGACGCGAAGGCATCTTGTGAGCAGGTTACCAGAATGACGGCGCTGGATCGGCGCTGACAACAGCGGAGCCGCGATCCTGGATCATGCGAGACAAAGGGTGAAGGTGTTCGCGGCCGCATCCATTACACCCAATGGACGAACCGGCATGTGGGCCGATCATCACCGCGCCGGAGATCTCAGCTCGGTCGTCCCGTTCGCCAGAGCCGTTGCGAAACCGAGCATGGACGGCACGATCCGACAGCATGAGGCGGTGATGTCTGGTTCTGAAGCCAAGCAACAATCCCGGCGGCGAGAGCCGCCGAAATTGGCATCGGAGCGAGCGAGGGCCGCGCTTCAGCGTGACAAAACCGAGGTTCCCACCGCGTTCAGATTGACCACGGCGGCGATGCCGATGACAAGCGCGCCGATACCGCCGAGCAGGTTCAGCGCGACGGTCGACTCGATCATGTGCTTGGCCACGCCATGCACCAGGGCATAGCCGGCGATCGCGGCCGGAATGGCGAATATAGCGAGTGAAACCAGGCGCAATGCCGGGTTCTTCGCGAAGCCGAGCACCACGATTACGAGCGCGATCGACGCGAGTGCCGCGCCCAGCGCGCCGGCGGCGGACGTGAGGAAGCCGGCGCCGGTTCCATAGACATATTGAAAGACCGTGATGCCGGTCATCACGGGCAGGGCATAGATGGCGAAATGCCAAGCGATCACGCAAAGGGTGATGGTCAACGAGATGGCGAGTAGGATCAGCGTCATGGGAGCCTCCAGATAAATGGTTGAGGATCACGACAGGCTGACTTCGGATACGCTCCGCCTGCGACTATGCTGCTTTGCCGGTGCTTCTTCGCGCTAATAGGCGGCACGCGAGGCTCGCCGTCAAGACGGTGTAGCCTCGCGTGCCGTTCGTTCGGTGATGAATCAGGGCGTTATGGCCAGCAGAGCGTTGCGCGCGGCGTCTCTCCGCTCGATCAAACCGACAAGCTCTTCCATCTCGGACGGAGACAGCCTGCCGCTTTTTTCCGTCTTGTAGATTTTGAGATGAAATCCGTACCAAGCCTCATAGGCCGCGACGAACTCGTCCAAGGCGGTCTTGTGGCCCGTGGACGCCGCGATCAGGTCGATGACATCGTCCGGTACATCGGTTTCGTAAGCGTCGACTATGCCGAGCGATTTCGATGTTCTCAAAACCGCGAATGCGATGACTTCGCGCAGTATCTGCTCAGTGAATATCATTATTCCTCGCCCAATCAAAAATGGAGTCTGTTCTTCATAAGCGTCGTGATGCGCAAAAGAAAGTTGGCGGCGCTTACGCGCCGCCGTCGGACTTCATCACCGGGATGCCCAGCTTGCGGGCCTTGTCCGCGAGGTTGTCCTGAATCCCGGTGCCGGGGAAGTGGATAACGCCGATCGGCATCGTGTCGAGCATCGCGTCGTTGCGCTTGAAGGGGGCCGCCTTGGCGTGCTTCGTCCAGTCGGGCTTGAAGGGAACCTGCGGGACCTTGCGATGGGCGGCCCATTTGGCGGCGATGAGTTCGGCGCCCTTGGGGCTTCCACCGTGCAGCAGCACCATGTCCGGATGCTTGGCGTGAACCTGATCGAGCTTGGCCCAGATCAGGCGGTGATGCAACGCGCGAGGCAACGACGCTCGCGGATGCGCCACCGGGCTATGATTGGGGAGCGGCTCTGCTCGCGACGACGCCTGTGACGTCGTCGACCACGTCAACAAACCCTATTCGGCGTCCTGTGCTTGCAGTTTGGCCAATAGGAAATCGCAGCGGACTTTGCCGATGGATCGGCAAGATGTGGCCGGCGACTGCCTCTAGCACTTTGCCTTCATCGCGGTGAGGATCGCGCCAGGAGCACCAAATCCGAATCCCACGCAGCGCCTCAATCAACGCAGTAGTTTCTGTATTCAGCTTTCAATGTTCGTGGCGATGACAAGACCTATCAACGCATCCGCATTTCTATACGTGTCCGGCCATGCGTTGTAGCGAGGTTGAAGCCATATCTGTTATCGTGATGCTTGATAGCTGAACGTCGGCAGCATAACCCTGCCGCCGCGTTCTGGCAGGGCGTATTGGCAGTACCAACCTATCGCCGCCAGCGGCTGGGCATCTGGAACACGCAGCCTGATCGCGCCCGCAGTGCCTCTTCGTCCCCGCCGCGATGCTCAACGCCGTGCCCAGAACGATATGCGCCAGGTATCGATTCGGCGTTGCACGGTGGCCGGGTCGTGACCGTCGGATTGGCGGTCCTTCGCTCCGTTCTGGAAAGCTGGCCGTTCTTGTAGCGCTTCTCGGCCCAGGTGACGCGCGCATGAACGCCCAAGGCCAAAAGGCCCATGCGCGATTCCATCCCATTGTATCCGGCAGTGCGCTTGGTGCGGCCGCTGATCCTACTACGCCACAGGCCCCGGTTTTTCGGCTCCTATTCGGCTCCTAGCGCAATTTCGACGCTGTCAGCCGTCACGCCCCGATCTTCGCAAGCAATTGAAATAACTAGATAATTCTGGCTGAAAAAATCTGTGGATTGGTAAACAAATCCGTTTTTGAGTCCTCTGCGTCTACCATTCCGCCAGAGGGGCACGGGAGAGGTCTCTAGCCCAGCTCGCTCCGCGCCGCAACTGCCGCGTTCACCCCACCAGCCAGAGCCGGGCGAAATAGACCACGGCGACGCCCAGCCCCATGGCCAGCAACAGGTTGCGGCTGAGAATGAAGGCCAGTCCGGTGGCGGCGGCGGCAATGACCTCTGCGGCGCTGCCGGTCACCAGCGCAGGGGCCACCAGCGCCGCCAGCACCGCGCCGGGAATATGGCGCAGCCAGCTTGCCGCGAAGCCGTCGCGCGGCAGGCGGTTGGCCAGCAGCAGCCCGCCGGCCTTGACCAGGAAGGTCACCAGCGCCATGCCCGAAATGGCGAGGAGGGCTTCGGGGCTAATGGTCATGGCGCAGCCTTTCGGCCAGCGCGCCGGCAAGGCTGCCCACCACGCCTCCGATGAGGATATACCAGCTCCCCTCCACCAGCCGCGCGGCAATGATGGCCGTCAGCGCCGCTACCAGCCAGGGCACGATGTCGCCCTTGCCCTTCCACATGCCCAGAAGCAGCGCCAGGAACGTGGCGGTGAAGGCGAAATCCAGCCCGTAGCGCGAGGGATCGTCGATGGCCGAGCCCAGCGTGTGGCCGACAAGGCTGGTCACCAGCCAGCTCGAATAGGTGAGCACCCCGCCCCCCAGCAGGAAGGCAGCGCTGGCCCTGCCTTTGGCCATGGCCGCCACCGTGATCGCCCAGGTCTCGTCCGAAACGATGAACATGGTCAGCGCGCCCCGCATCTGCTCCTCGGGCCGGAACAGCGGCCGCAGCGTGGCGGTGAGCAGCAGATAGCGCAGGTTGACGATGAGCGCGGCCAGCACCAGCGGCCCGACCGGCAGGCTCCCCGGCACCGGCGTCCACAGATCCAGCGCCACGAATTGCGCCGAGCCGGCAAAGACCAGCCCGCTCATCAACAGCACTTCGAGCGTGCTCAGGCCCGTGCCGCGCGCCAGCACGCCCCAGACCAGCCCATAGGCGGCCACCGAGATCACCACCGGGATGCAGGCGCGCGCGCCCGCCAGGAAAGCGTCGGCGAAGCGGGGAGAGGCGGGGGCGGAAAAAGTCATGGCCGATGCTTAGCCCGGCTTTGCCCCGCTTGCATCCACCAAAAGCGCGCGCACCATGACAAATGCTGATCGGTCCCATTCGCAAGACTGATCGAGCCCGCACATCGAAGCGCCAGGCATATCGAAACCGCGGCGGGACCGATTGACGCACCCTTTGGCGGCGGGTAGAAGGGCCGGCCTTTTTCAAGAGCCTCTTGCGCCCGTCCAGCCAGCGCCCCTCCTTTGCGGGAAGCGTGAATCGGACCCCGCAATGCCCTGTCTTCCGCGCCGCCGCCTTTTCCGCCGGTGGCGCGTTTCAATGTCGAGATTTTTCGGAGTGTTCAGATGAACTCCCAGACCGGCCCGCTCTGGCGGCGTTTCGTCGTCTTTCTCGTGCCGCTGATGGCCTCCAACATCCTGCAGGCGCTGTCCGGCACGATCAATTCCATCTATGTCGGCCAGATGATCGGCGTGGAGGCCCTGGCGGCCATCGCCACCTTCTTTCCCATCATGTTCTTCCTGATGAGCTTCATCATCGGGCTCTCGGCCGGCTCGACCATTCTCATCGGCCAGGCCTGGGGCGCGCGCAATATCGACAAGGTCAAGCAGGTGACCGGCACCACCCTGGCCGCCACCATCACCCTGGGCCTCGTCGTCGCCCTGGTCGGGGGCCTGTTTACCGAGCAGATCATGACCGTGCTCGGCGCGCCCGAGAACATCCTTCCCGTCTCGGTGGGCTATGCCCGCATCGTGCTCATCGGCATGCCGGGCTTTTTCATCTTCCTCGTCGTCACCTCGGTGCTGCGCGGGGTCGGCGATACGGTGACGCCGCTCTTTTCGCTCATCCTGTCGATGAGCGTGGGAGCCCTGCTCACCCCGGCGCTGATCCTGGGCTGGTTCGGCCTGCCGCAGCTGGGCGTCAATGCCGCCGCCTGGGCGATGATCGCCGGCTTCCTCAGCGTGCTCATCTTCCTCTTTTTCTACATGCGCATCCGCAACATGCCGCTGGCGCCCGACCGCGTGCTGCTCCGGGCCATGCTCAGGCCCGACTTCCGCCTGCTCGGGCTCATTCTCAAGCTCGGCATTCCGGCGGGCCTGCAAATGGTCATCTCCTCCATTGCCGGCATCGTCGTGATCGGCCTGGTCAACCGCTTCGGCTCGGATGCCACCGCCGCCTATGGCGCCCTAGGCCAGGTGATGAGCTATGTGCAGTTCCCCGCCATGTCGATCGGCATCGCCGCCTCCATCTTCGGGGCCCAGGCCATCGGCGCCCGCCAGATGGACCAGCTCAACGCCATCACCCGCACCGCGCTGCTGCTCAACCTGCTCATCACCGGCGGGCTGGTGCTGATCGCCTATCTCTTCAGCCAGCATCTGGTGGCGCTGTTCATCACCGACCCCGAAGTGATCGAGCTGACCGAATCCCTGCTCCATGTGGTGCTGTGGAGCATCGTGCTCTTCGGCTGGGGCGTGGTGTTTTCCGGCATCATGCGCGCCAGCGGCACCGTCTATGCGCCGATGATCCTGTCGCTGGCCTGCATTCTCTTCATCGAGCTGCCCGGCGCGATTCTGCTCAGCCAGACCGGGCTGGGCCTGCGCGGCATCTGGGTGGCCTATGCCGCCAGCTTCTCGATGATGCTGGTGCTCCAGGCCGCCTGGTATCACTTCGTCTGGAAGAAAAAGAAGATCGAGGCGCTGATCTGACGCCGAGGACGGGGCGCTGCGGCGCCCCGTTCCGTTTCAGCCCCGCGCATAGGCGGCGCGGCGCGGCGCCGCCTCGGCCACCCCGGTTTCGCGCGCATCATAGATCGCCCGGGCCTCGACGATGGCGGCGTGGTGCTCGGCCGACCAGTTCCACAGCGCGTCCATCGGCCCCTGCAAGGTCTTGCCCATTTCGGTGAGGCTGTATTCCACCCGTGGCGGCACTTCGGGATAGATGGTGCGCGTCACCAGCCCGTCGCGCTCGAGATTGCGCAGGGTCAGCGTCAGCATGCGCTGGGAGACGCCGTTGATGAGACGCTTGAGCTCGTTGAAGCGCAGCGTGCCATTGCGCGACAGCATGCCCACCACCATCACGCTCCATTTGTCGCCGATGCGGTTGAGCACGTCGCTCATGGCGTGGCAATTGGCCGATTTGGAGGTATCGTGCAGCGACATGGCAAAATCTTCCTTCAAGGAACCAAGGCACAAACGATAACACAGGTTCTCTTTGGTGACCAGTCCGCCGCTTCAAAACCCCGTCAGCGCGGCGGCGGCAAGATTGAGATCGCTGCCCGGCGCTGCTAAGAGGAGGCGCCTCCCCAAAACCGGAATGCTTGCCTCGTGCCGTTTGCCCGCCGCCTCCTGTCCGCTCTCGTCCTTGTCCTTCTGAGCCTCGTCCCGGCCCAGGCCAACCCCATGCTCCTGGTCGACATGGACAATCTCGACGTGCTCTATGCGCAGGAGGCCGGCCAGCCCTGGCACCCGGCCTCGCTCACCAAGATGATGACGGCCTATGTCGCCTTCGAGCAGATCGCCGCCGGCACGGTGAACCTGGATACCCCCGTGGTCATTTCCAAGCACGCCTTCAGCCAGGCCCCCTCCAAATCCGGCCTGGCCCAGGGCAGCGCCCTGACGCTGGAGGACGCGCTTTATGTCATGCTGGTCAAGTCCGCCAACGACATCGCCACCGCCATCGCCGAGACGGTGGGCGGCAACGAAGCCGCCTTCGTCGCGCTGATGAACGATGCCGCCGCGCGCATGGGCCTGAGCGCCACCCATTACGTCAACGCCAATGGCCTGCACGATGCCGGCCAGGTCACCTCGGCGCGCGACCAGGCGATCCTGGCCCTTTATATCCGCCAGAATTTCCCCCAATACCTGCCCATTTTCGGCACCGGCACCGTGGTGCTCAACGGCAAGAAGCTGGATTCGGAAAACAAGCTCCTCACCAGCTTTGCCGGCACCACCGGCATGAAGACCGGCTTTGTCTGCGCCTCCGGGCTCAACCTGGTCGCCACCGTCGAGCGCCAGGGCCGGCACCTGATGGCGGTGGTGCTGGGCGGCTCCTCCTCGCGCGAGCGCAACGAGCGCACCGCCGAACTGGTGCTGCGGGGCCTTTCCAACGCGGTTGCACCCGCCGGCCAGACCGTGCTGACCCTGGCCAACAATCCCGGCGCCGCCCCGGTCGACATGCGACCCCTCATCTGTGGCAAGGAAGCCAAGACCTATATGGCCGCCCAGGAAGCCGCCTTCCCCATGGGCATGAAGGGCCAGCCCAGCTATCTCAACGACACGGTCGCCGTCGCTTCGCGCGTGGTCACCGATCTGGGGCGCATCGCCGTCGGCGTCAGCCTGCCCCGGCCCCGCCCGCCCCACGCGCCGCTCTATGCCGAAAGCATCGATGTCGCCGTCTCCGGCGAGTTGCGTCCGGGCCTGGCGGCGCCCCCGGCGCAAGCCATTCCCTTCCCCCGTCCGCGCCCGAATTTCTAGGTCGAAAACACCCGATTCTTTCGCGCCGTTAACCGTGTTCCTTACCGGACCGTTAAGGGCTTGCGGTGCATTTTGCCGAAAATCTTAACTCTCTACGCAGATGAGGACACTCATGAAGCGCCTTGGCATCATGCTTTCCGCGATCCTGATGGCTTCGAGCGCCGCCCAGGCGGCCGACCTGAACTGGAACAGCGGCACCTCGACCCTCTACACCCCCACCCCCGTTTCGGGCTGGAGCGGCTTTTATGCCGGTATCAATGGCGGCTTCGGCTGGGGCACCTCGACCAGCCAGCCCATTGGCGGCGGCGCGCGCACCGACCACAACACCAATGGCGGCACCGTCGGCGCCACCGCCGGCTACAATATGGACATGGGCGGCTTCGTGCTCGGCGGCGAAGCCGACCTGCAATGGGCCAATATCGGCTATAGCGAGGATGTGGGGGCCAGCACCTTCAAGTCCAGCATCGATTTCTTCGGCACCATCCGCGGCCGCGCCGGCGCCAGCTTCGGCCAGGTCATGCCCTATGTCACCGGCGGCGCGGCCATCGGGCGCGGCACCTCCAGCGAGACCCTGGCCGGCGTCACCCGGTCGCAATCGTCCACTCATGTGGGCTGGACCGTGGGTCTGGGTCTGGAAGCCCAAGCAACGCAGAACATCTCCCTCAAGGCCGAATATCTCTATGTCGACATGGGCACCCAGCCCTATGGCGGCATCCGCGGCATGGATGAAGGCCACCGCTTCAGCGTCATCCGCGCCGGCATCAACTACAAGTTCTAGCCCGCGCACGGCCACGGGCTTCTCAAAACCCCCGCCCGGCTCCGGCCCGGCGGGGTTTTTTATACCGCGTGGGGACGCATTCTGCCCGTTCACGACCCCGTTTTCCTCTGGCAATTGCCCCCGTGGCGCTCTATCCAGCCCTTACCGCAGCGTCACTCCGGGCCTTATCCATGACCGCAACGACCTTCCGTTCCCTGCCGCGCGACAAGATGGCGGCGTTCCTGGCTTTCCTGCTCGGCCTCATCGCCATTCTGGGGGCCCTGGGCTCGCAGGTCCTTGGCGGCCTGGTACCCTGCGAATTATGCCTCGAGCAGCGCCTCGCCTATTATATCGGCCTGCCGCTGCTGGCGCTGGTGCTTCTGGCCTGGAACCGCCTGCCGCTCCCGCTCTGGTATGCCGGCATGGCCATCGTCACCGCCATTTTCGTCTGGAGCACCTATATGGGCGTCTTCCATGCCGGGGTGGAATGGGGGTTCTGGCCCGGCCCCACCGCCTGCACCGGCGCCGGCGAGAGCTTCGATTTCAACGCTCTCACCAACATGCAGCCGGTCATCGGCTGCGACGTCGTCCAGTTCCGCTTCCTCGGCATTTCGCTGGCCGGCTACAACGCCCTGGTGTCCCTGGCCGTCGTCATCCTGCTCCTAGCCTCCATCGCCGCCCAGCGGAACCACAACAAGGCCTAGGGCTCCAGCTCGATGTCCCAATAGAGATAGTCGAGCCAGCTCTTGTGCAGATGGTTGGGCGGAAAGGCCCGGCCATTATTGTGCAGGTCGTGGACGCTGGGCTCGTAGGGCGTCTGGTGTGGGAACATCCTGATCTCGCTGGGCAGGCGGTTGGCCTTTTTGAGATTGCAGGGCGCGCAGGCGGTCACCACGTTTTCCCAGGTCGTCTGGCCGCCCTTGGAACGGGGCAGCACGTGATCGAAGGTCAGGTCCTCGCGCGACCCGCAATATTGGCACTGGAAACGGTCGCGCAGGAACACGTTGAAGCGCGTAAAGGCCGGATGCCGCGCCGGCTTGACGTAATCCTTGAGCGAAACCACGCTGGGCAGCCGCATCCGGAAGCTGGGCGAGCGGATGACCGTGTCATATTGGGAAACGATATTGACCCGTTCCAGGCACACCGCCTTGATCGCGTCCTGCCAGGACCACAAGGATAGGGGGTAATAGCTGAGCGGCCGGAAGTCGGCGTTCAGCACCAGCGCGGGACAGGCCTCAGGTGACACGTGAATGGTCACTTGAGTCTCCCATGGCGGGAATCGGGTGTGTCCATAACCCCTTTATAATAAGCCCTTTGTGTCAGGGCTGTGAAGCGGAAAGGCGTTATTTTCCGGCGACGCGGGCGATGAAGCGCGTGGCGAAATCCAGCCCTTCCGGCCCGATGCCATGGCCCAGCCGCGGGGTCACCTGCAGGCTCACCTCGACCCCGGCCGCGCGCAGCGCCTTTTCCGCCTCGATGCTGTGATCCACCGACACCACGTCATCGCTCTCGCCATGGACGAGGCAGACCGGCGGCCGGGCAAGATCAGCCCCGCCAAAGCCCTCGGGCGGCAGGAACGCACCGGAAAACCCGATCACCCCCATGAGCTTTTGTTCGGCCGGCAGACAGAGGCCCACATGCAGCGCCATCATCGCCCCCTGGCTGAACCCGGCCAGAATTGTGCGCCCGGGCGCCAGCCCCGTCTGCGCCCAGAGATCGGCGAGGAATTCGACCAGTATGGGCCGGGCCTCGATCACGCCGGTCTGGCGGCTGGCCAGCCGGTCGCCGGCCCAGTCGATGGGAAACCATTGATAGCCCGCGCCCACCATGCCGGCGGGCTGGGGCGCATGGGGCGAGACGAAAAGCGCGCCGGGCAGCACGCTTTGCCAATGCGGCGCCAGCGCGATCAGGTCGTTGCCATCGCTGCCATAGCCATGCAGCAGCACCACGGCGGCGTCGGGGGCGGCGCCCCCAACCGGCGCCAGCATCGGTCCCGAAAGCTTGCTCACAAAAGGCTTCCTTCCCTGTCGCGCATGGCGGCGAAATAGCGCCAGAACAGCAGCGCCGCCGCCGAGCGGTGCGGCGCCCAGGCGCCGGCCATCGCTGCCATCTCGCCGATGCCGGGGCGGGCGTCAAGGCCGAGCCCGTGATGCACCGCCTTGAGCAGCGCTAGGTCGCCGGCCGGGAACACGTCGGCATGGCCGGCGCAGAACATCAGATAGACCTCCGCCGTCCACGGCCCGATGCCCTTGTGCGCCACCAGATATGGCACCGCCTCGGCGGAGGGCAGGGTTTCGACATGGGCGAAATCGAGTTGCCCCGCCACCGCCGCCTCGGCCACGGTGCGCACGGTGCGATATTTGCCGCCCGAAAAGCCGGTGGCGCGGATGCTGGCTTCGTCCAGCGCCAAAAATCCTTCCGGCTCCAGCGCCCCCTTCAGCGCCTCGAACCGCCCCCAGATGGCGGCGGCGCTTGCCACCGACAATTGCTGCCCGCAGATCACCTTGGCCATGCCGGCAAAGCCGGAGGGATTGAGCCGGGGCGAGACCACCCCCGCCACCGCCCGCACCGGGGCAAGGCGCGGGTCGAGCTCCTCCAGCGCGTCCAGATGCGCGGCGATCGCCGCGACGCTGTCCAGGCGCGGTGACGGATGGGTGCTGCTCATGTAGAAAGGCCTCGTGTCATCGTCCTCGCCCATGCCCCGCCTGCGTTTCGCCCCCAGCCCCAATGGGCGCCTGCATATCGGCCACGCCTATTCGGCGCTCTCCACCTGGGACGCTGCACGGCATCTGGGCGGCACCGTGCTTTTGCGCATCGAAGACATCGACATCAAGCGCTGTAAACCCGAATTCGTCACCGCCATCCTCGAGGACCTGCATTGGCTGGGTCTGAGTTGGCCCGAGCCGGTGCTGCGCCAGTCCGAGCGCTTCGAGGCCTATGCCGAAGCCGGCAACCGCCTGCGCGCCATGGACCTGCTCTATCCCTGCTTCTGCTCGCGCGCCGAAATCGCCGCCGCCGCGACCCAGACCGACCCCGATGGCGCTCCGCTCTATCCCGGCACCTGCCGGCATCTTTCCCATGGCGAACGGATCGAGCGACTGGAGCGCGGCGATCCGGTGCAGTTCCGCCTCGACATGCAGGCGGCGCTGGAGCGCACCGGGCTCCTGACCTTCACCCAGATCGGCCCCACCATCACCGACCGCCCGCAGATCCGCTATGCCCGGCCCGAGCGCTGGGGCGATGTGGTGCTGCAACGCAAGGGCACGCCCACCAGCTATCATCTCGCCGTGGTGGTGGACGACGCCGCCCAGGCCATCACCCATGTGACGCGCGGCCGCGACATGGAAGCGGCCACCGACATCCATGTCGTGCTGCAGATGCTGCTCGGCCTGCCATCGCCCCTCTATCATTTCCACCGGCTGATCCTGGACGATGACGGCAAGAAATTCGCCAAGTCGCGCGGCTCGGAAAGCCTGGCCGACCTGCGCGCCCGGGGCTGGACGCCGGCCGATATCCGGCGCGCCGTGGGGCTTTAGCCGAGCAGGTCGTCCACCGTCGCGGTCACCGCCGTCTCGAACGGGGTGGTGAAGCCGGGGCCGAGCAGCGCATCGAGGCGCGGATCGACCAGTTCCATCTCGTTATCCCAGAGATAACGCATGCGATGGACGTCGCGCATCACCGGGTTGACCAGCCCCACCGCCGCCAGCATCCACCAGGGCAGCGGGGCCGCCCTCAGCCCCCTTCCCACCGCCTGCGCCATCTGCCGGTGCGAGACGAAATGGCCGGCAAAGTGGAAGCGCTCGAAGGGCGCGAAGTCTTGCCGCTTTTCCGCCAGCAGGGCCAGGGCCCGCCCGAGATCGGGCAGATAGGCCCAGCTATGGCGCGTCTCCAGCGGCCCCAGATGGTAGAACTTGCCCTTGGCCGCATCCATCAGCATGGCCGCCTCGAACCATTCGCCGCGCTCCCCTGGCCCGAAGAAATCCCCGGCCCGCAGGATGATGACCCTGAACAGCCCCTTTTCCGCCGCTTCGCGCAGCATGGTTTCGAGCCGGATGCGAATTTTCCCGCGCGGGCGCTCCCCACTTTGCCGCAGATCGGGCGAGACCGTGCGGTCGCCGGCGCGGTAATTATAGATAGTGCCGGGAAACAGCAGCGTCTTGCCGCTGCCCGCCATGGCATCGATCACCACCTGCAATTGCGCCTCGGCCCGGCCATTGCCCCAGCGGTCATAGCGCAGGTGCAGTCCATGAACCACTACGTCGGCCCCGGCCACGGCCGTCTTCACCACCGCCAGGTCGTCGGCGTCGCCGGCGATGAAGGCCGTTCCCGCCACCGGCCGCCGATTGGTCCGCCCCAGCCCCGTCACCTGCCATCCCGCCTGGGAAAACCCCACCATGGCGGCGTGGCCGAAATGCCCGTTGCAGCCCAGAACCGTCACATTGCCCTTGCTCATTCCGACCTCCTTGTCTTGTCGAAGGCCAGAATGATCGATACACAAATGAATGATAATTGACGAATACCGGCGGTCTGACATTCAAAAATGAATAGAGAACCCGATTGGGCCCTCTGGCGCAGCTTCGCCGCCGTGCTCACCCAGGGCTCGCTTTCCGCCGCCGCGCGCCAGCTCGGCCTCAGCCAGCCCACCATCGGGCGCCATGTCGAGACCCTGGAAGCCCAGCTCGGCGTCACCCTTTTCGAGCGCGCGCTCAACGGGCTCAGGCCCACCCCACTGGCCCTGCGCCTTTACGAGCCGGTGCGGCAGGCGCAGGCGGCGCTCACCCAGGCGGTCATGGCCGCAGAGGGCGCGCAGGAGGATGAGGCCGGCACGGTGCGCATCACCGCCAGCACCATGATCTCCAATTACGTGCTGCCCGACATCCTGGTCGCCATCCGCCGGCTTCATCCCCATATCGCGCTCGAGATCGTCCCCTCCGATTCGGCCGAGAACCTGCTGATGCGCGAGGCCGACATCGCCCTGCGCATGTTCCGCCCCACCCAGCTCGAACTGGTGACGCGCCATCTGGGCGACATTGCCCTGGTTCCCCTCGCCCATCGCGACTATCTCGCCCGGCGCGGCCGCCCCGAGACGCTGGAGGCGCTGTGGAGCCACGACCTGCTCGGGTTCGACCGGTCCGACGCCATCATCCAGCATGCCGGAAAGCTCGGCCATACCCTCACCCGCGCCGATTTCCCGCTGCGCTCGGACGACCAGACCCTGCTCTGGGAACTGCTCAAGGCCGGGCTCGGCATCGCCTTCGGCCAGGCCAATCTGGCCCGGCGCACGCCTGGCCTGGTCATCCTGCCCATTCCGGTCGACATCGCGCCCCTGCCGCTCTGGCTCACCACACACAGGGAATTGTTCACCTCGCACCGGATCCGTGTCATTTATGACGCGTTGGCCCAGGGGCTGCTTGCCTATATCAAGGACCAGCCTTCACCTCGGTAGGACGCCATGCAGACCACCCTCAACATCGCCATCGCGCTTGCGCTGCTCTTCGTCGTCATCGTGCTCGGAATGGGCCTTTGGAACATGCTCAAGGGCGGGCCGGGCAATACCAGCCAGAAGCTGATGCGCCTGCGCGTCATCGGCCAGGCCGTGGCGCTGGCGCTGATGCTGGGGGCGCTCTTCCTCTTCGGCCAGGGCCGCTAGGCATGGTCAAGCTCAACCGCATCTATACCCGCACCGGCGATGCCGGCACCACCGGCCTGGTGCGCGGCCCGCGCCGCGACAAGTTCGATCTGCGCATCGAGGCCTATGGCACGGTGGAGGAGGCCAATGCCACGCTGGGCCAGGCGCGCGTCCACACCAGTTCCATGCCCAGGATCGACATGCTTCTGGCCCGCATCCAGAACGATCTCTTCGATGTCGGCTCGGACCTGGCCACCCCCGGCGCCGACGATCCGGCCGCCGAGCACCCCACCCTGCGCATCCGCGCCGTCCAGACCGAGTTCCTCGAAAAGCAGATCGACCATTTCAATGCCGATCTGACCCCGCTCAGGAGCTTCATCCTGCCCGGCGGCACCCCGCTCGCCGCCGCGCTCCATGTCGCGCGCACGGTGACGCGCCGCGCCGAGCGCGTCACCGTCGCCCTCACCCGCGCCGAGCCCGACACCAGCCCCGAAACCGTGCGCTATCTCAATCGCCTTTCCGACCTGCTCTTCGTGCTCGGGCGCGTCGCCAACCACAATGGCGCGCGCGACGTGCTCTGGGTGCCGGGCCATCACGGCGACATCCGCAAGGACAGTTGAGGCTTTTTTCCAAGCTTTTGTTTACGCCTGCGGCCTAGACTGGGATCGGACGGTCTCAACAGGGAGGTCCGGCGTGAATACCGATCTCTCCATGCAGATGCTGGCCATGAACTCGGCCAAGCTCCAGAACGGCATCCAGATCGCCGTTTTCAAGAAGGCCCACGAGATGCAGACCGATCTCCTCGAGACGCTGCTGACCTCGGCTCGCGCCGCCCCGCCGCCGGGCCAGGGGCTCAAGGTCGACAAGCTCGCCTGAGCCACGCCATGAGCTCGTCCCTCGCCATTTCCCCCGCCGTGCTGATAAACCGCAAGGTGCACGAGGCCGGCACCCCGCCCGAGGCCAGCCTCGCCAAGGTCGCCCAATTGCGCCAGAAGCTGATGCTGGCCCAGGACGCCGAAGCCGCCCGCGCCGCCCTCTTCAATCCCGATGCGCCCCCCCAACCCGCCACCACCGGCGCCGAGGTCGATCGCCTGATCTGACCGGGCCGAGCCCCCCCTCCCCAACCCTCCCCACAAGGGGGAGGGTGCTGTCCGGTGGACAAGGCAATATCGCGCCAGAAGCACCACGCCACACCTCCCCCTTGATGGGGGAGGCTGGGAGGGGGTGACTATGGGGCATTCTCTTGCCCCACCCACCGGCTTCATTTCTCCTCATGGCGGAGGATCCCGCCTATTTCCCCAGCGCCAGCAAGGCCTCGATCACCGCTTCTCCATCGGGCGTGTTCCATTCCGCCGGGCCCTGCAGCACCGCCAGTTCGCACCCGTTCTGGTCCAGCACCAGCGTCGCCGGCAGGCCGATGGCCACCGCCTGCTGCTTGAGCCGGTCGAAGGCGGCGAAGCTGTTGTCGACATAAAGCGGCAGATGGGCGAACTGTCCCTCATCGAGGAAACGCTGCGCCTTTTCCAGCCCGGCCGCGCCCAGATCGAGATTGATCGGCAGCACCATGAAATCCTCGGCATTGTACTTGCCGGCCAGCGCATCCAGCGCCGGCATCTCCTCCCGGCAGGGGATGCACCAGCTCGCCCAGAAATTGACCAGCAGCGCCTTGCCGGAAAAATCGGCGATGGTCATGTCCGCGCCCGCCGCGTCCTTGAAGGCTAGATCGGCATAGCCCCGCCCCTCCCCCGTGCCGTTGAGCGCGGCCAGCTCGCCAGTGGCGGCGGCGTCGATCGCCTCGGCCGCCTCGCGCTGCACCGGGCATTCCCCGGCCTGACCGGCATTGCCGAGCCCCATCCACACCGCTATAGCTAGCCCCGCCCCGACAAGGCCCAAGGCCGCCAGCAGCACCACGCTTCTGTTCGCTTTCGGCTGGGGCGCCTGCATTTCGGTCATGAACGTCTCCGAGGTCTTCGATGAGCAACAAGATGTGGGGCGGACGCTTCGCCACCGGCCCCGATGCCATCATGGAGGAAATCAACGCCTCCATCGGCTTCGACCAGCGCCTTTACCGCCAGGATATTGCCGGATCGAAGGCCCATGCCACAATGCTGGCCGCCACGGGCATTCTGACGCAGACCGATCGCGACGCCATCCTTGCCGGTCTAGACGAGGTGCTAGCCGAAATCGAGGGCGGCACGTTCAAATTCTCGCGGGCGCTCGAGGACATTCACATGAATGTCGAATCGCGCCTGCGCGAAAAGATCGGCGATGCCGCCGGGCGCCTGCACACCGCCCGCTCGCGCAACGACCAGGTGGCCACCGATTTCCGCCTCTATGTCCGCGACACCATCGACACGCTGGTCGCCCAGATCGGCACGCTCCAGCTTGCCCTGGTCGAGCGCGCCGAAGAGGAGGCCGAGACCATCATGCCCGGCTTCACCCATCTGCAAAACGCCCAGCCGGTCACCTTCGGCCACCATCTTCTGGCCTATGTCGAAATGCTGGGGCGCGACGCCGGGCGTCTCGTGGATGCGCGCCAGCGCCTCAATGAAAATCCGCTGGGCTCGGCGGCGCTCGCCGGCACGCCCTATCCCATCGACCGGCAGATGACCGCCGCAGCGCTGGGCTTCGAGCGGCCCACCGCCAACAGCCTCGACGCCGTTTCAGACCGCGACTTCGTCCTCGAAACCCTGTCCGCCGCCGCCATCTGCGCCATGCATCTGTCGCGCTTCGCCGAGGAAATGGTCATCTGGTCCAGCGCCCAGTTCGGCTTCGTGCGCCTCTCGGACAAGTTCACCACCGGCTCCTCCATCATGCCGCAAAAGCGCAATCCCGACGCCGCCGAGCTGGTGCGCGCCAAGATCGGGCGCATATTGGGCGCGCTCACCAGCCTTTTGGTGGTGATGAAGGGCCTGCCGCTGGCCTATTCCAAGGACATGCAGGAAGACAAGGAAGTCGCCTTCGACGCGCTCGACGCCCTCTCGCTGTCGCTGGCCGCCATGACCGGCATGGTCGGCGACATGGCGCCCAACCGCGAGCGCATGCGCGCCTCGGCCATGGCCGGTTTTTCCACCGCCACCGACATTGCCGACTGGCTGGTGCGCGAGCTCGACATTCCCTTCCGCGACGCCCACCACATCACCGGCCAGATCGTCGCGCTCGCCGAACAGAAAAACTGCGGCCTCGAAGGCCTCACCATCGAGGACTTCAAATTCATCGATGATCGCATCGACAGCCGCATCCACAAGGTGCTGACCGTCGAGGCCTCGGTCGCGGCGCGCAAATCCTATGGCGGCACCGCCCCGGCCAATGTGCTCGAGCAGGCGGCGCGCTGGAAAACCCGGCTCACCGGCCAGCCGCACGCGCCGCGTCCCCTCTCCAAAACCCGCCGCGCCCATGGCGATGGCGGCATCGAATAAATCCTTTTCCGTCGCGGATCGCGGCGGAGCGATTGTCCCTTCCCCCGAGATCTGCACGCATCATGGTCCATCATTTCCAACACCGCGACGGCACCCTCTTTGCCGAGGACGTCGATCTCAACAGGCTGGCCGAACAGGTCGGCACCCCGTTCTACGTCTATTCGGCGGCGACGCTGCGCCGCCATGTGCGCGTGGTGCGCGAGGCCTTCGAGGGCATTCCGACCCTGCTCGCCTATGCCATGAAGGCCAATTCCAACCAGGCGGTGCTGACGCTGATGGCCCGCGAGGGCTGCGGGGCCGACGTGGTGTCGGTGGGTGAATTGGAGCGGGCGCTGGCCGCCGGCATTCCGGCCGAGAAAATCGTCTTTTCCGGCGTCGCCAAGACCGTCACCGAAATGCGCCGCGCCCTCGAAGCCGGCATCAAGTGCTTCAATGTCGAGAGCGAGCCCGAGCTGGAGCGCCTCTCCATGGTTGCCGGCGCCATGGGCCGCACCGCCCGCGTCTCGGTCCGCGTCAATCCCGATGTGGATGCGCGCACCCACGCCAAGATTTCCACCGGCAAGGCCGAGAACAAATTCGGCATCCCCTATGCCCGCGCCCGCGAGGTCTATGCCCGCATCGCCGAACTGCCCCATGTCGAGGCGGTGGGCGTCGACATGCATATTGGCAGCCAGATCACCGATCTCGAGCCTTTCGGCAATGCCTTCGGCCTCATGGCCGAGCTGGTGACCGCCCTGCGCGCCGATGGCCACGACATCCACCATGTCGATATCGGCGGGGGGCTGGGCATTCCCTATAATGTCGACGAGGAAGCCCCGCCCCTGCCCACCGCCTATGCCGCCGTGGTGCGCGACAAGGTCGGGCAACTGGGCTGCACCCTGGTCATCGAGCCGGGCCGGCTCTTGGTCGGCAATGCCGGCATCCTGGTGACCAGGGTCGAATATGTGAAGGAAGGGGCCGCCAATTTCGTCATCGTCGATGCGGCGATGAACGACCTCATCCGCCCCACCCTTTACGAGGCCCATCACGACATCCAGCCGGTCAACGCCTCCAACCTGCCCCCCATCACCGCCGACATCGTCGGCCCGGTCTGCGAGACCGGCGACTACCTGGCCAAGGGGCGCACCCTTCCCGGCGTCAAGGAGGGCGATCTGCTGGCGGTGATGAGCGCCGGCGCCTATGGCGCGGTCATGGCCTCCACCTATAATTCCCGCCCGCTCATCCCCGAAATTCTCGTCGATGGCGGCCGCTACCACGTCATCCGCCCGCGCAAATCGCTGGCCGAGCTCATCGCCCTGGACAGCGTGCCCGACTGGGTGTGACGACTTCCCTCGCGGCGCCGGAGCGCCGTTAAACCACCGGGTCATTCCGGTAAAACCACCGGGTCATTCCGGCGCAGGCCGGAATCCATGTCCGCATGCTTCCCCGTGCTCCGGCGGTGGCGGATAGCTTTCGGCCTGGATTCCAGGCTTGCCCACCCGCGCAAGTCGCCCGTCCCAGACTGCGTGCGAACCTATCCCTGTTTTTCCGGGAAGCACCGGCTCTTGCGTCCCCACTCCCTCGGGGGAGAGGGTCAGGGTGAGGGGGCCTTCCCCAAGCACCGTATTCGCCAGCAGGCCCCTCCACCTCTCCCCCAAGGGAGAGGTGGAGGGGCCTCCGCTGCGCACGATCTAGATCCCGTCCTGCGCCTGCCGGGCCAGCGAGAGCACTTCCACCGGCTTGCCCGCCAGCGCGTCCTCGATCTTGGCCAGAAGGTCGGCCAGCGAGAAGGGCTTGGTGATGACGTCGTAGATGAAGGCGTCGAGCCCATGGGCGCGCTCGCGCTGGTCGGCAAAGCCGGTCATCAGCACGATAATCATCTGCGGATATTTCGCCGCGACCTGCAGGGCCAGCCCGATGCCATCCATGATCGGCATCTTGATGTCGCTGAGCAGGAGGTCGAACCGCCCTTCTTCGGCATCGGCGGTTTCGGCGGCTAGGCCCCCGTCCTCCTCGGCTACCACCTCGTGGCCCTTCATCTTGAGGGCGCTGACCACGAAGGCGCGCACGGAAGGATCATCCTCGGCGACCAGAATACGGGCCATCAGACTTACTCCTGGGTGAAATCGAGTTGCGCGGATGCCGGCGCGGCGGGCCCATTGGCCCGCTCTCCGCCCCGGGGTTTCTTGTGCTCGCCGGCAAAGCTCAGGCGCACGCGCGCCGCCGCCTTGGGCGGCTGGGTGAGCTGGGTGTCGAAGCTCGAGCGCTCCCCGCCCATCAGGTCGCGCACCGAGGGCGTGGTGCTCCACTCGTAGATGCCCTCGCCCTTCTCGTCGATCAGCGTCACCACCACCGGCGGCACCGAGACCGGATTGCGTTGCAGGCCAACGATCTGGGCCGAGACCACCAGCACCTCCTTGCCGTCGCGCTGGGTGCGCATGGAGGTGACGTTGGAGAAATCCAGCCCCACCACATTCACCCCCAGCCCCAGCGCGGAATAGATGCCCGCCATGTCGGGGAAGCGCTCCACCACCTGCACCCGGCCGAAATAGGCCGTGGCCAGCACCCCGACCAGCAGCAGCGCGCCGATCACCCGCAGGGTCCGCCGCAGCCGGGCCAGCGGCAATTCCGCCTCCATGGCGCTGCGCCGGCGCGAGAACGCCTTCTGCCGCTTGCGAATCAGCGCCGGGTCGACGCTCGCCGCCAGCCGGCGTTGCACATCCTCCGCGTCGCGGTCCTCATCGCGCTTCTTGCCCGTCTCCCGGGCCACGGCGCGCTCTTCCTCGGCCATGGCCTCGTCCAGCCCGTCCTCGGCCAGGGCGTCGAACACCGTTTCGGGCAGCTGGTCGGCGTCTTCGGGCTCCAGCGGCCCCTGCTGCCAGGCCTGGCTGCAATGGGCGCATTGCACCTTGCGGCCGGCCGATCCGATGGCCTCGTAGGTCACCTGATATTTGGTCTGGCAATGTGGACAGGTGATAATCATCGGGCCAGACGCATGGAAGGGGCGGACGCAGGCTCCACCCTATCCATGGGGGGTTAAAACTCCTCAAACCCCATCCCCACCACATTTGCGCCGCTTTGATGCCCACAACCATGCCGCCCGTGCCCTTGCGGCGCCCTTGGCTGCTATGCTGCACGAGGAATGTGATTCGCCCGCACCGATGGGGAGCCTGCCGTCTTGATCGAGTTTTCCAATGTCGGGCTGCGCTATGGCAATGGCCCGGAAATCCTGCGGAACCTCACCTTTTCGGTGGAGCCCGGCTCGTTCCATTTCCTGACCGGCCCGTCCGGCTCGGGCAAGACCAGCCTGCTGCGCCTGCTTCTGCTCTCCCTCAAGCCCTCCAGCGGCACCGTCACCATGTTCGGCGAGGATGTCAGCCGCCTCGATCAGGACCAGCTTTTGCAGATGCGCCGCCATATCGGCATCGTCTTCCAGGAATTCCGCCTGCTCGACCATCTGACCACCTTCGAGAACGTCGCCCTGCCGCTGCGCGTGCTCGGCCAGCCCGAGAGCGAATACCGCCCCAATGTCACCGAGTTGCTCGAATGGGTGGGCCTGGGCGAGCGCATGAACGCCCTGCCCTCCCTGCTGTCGGGCGGCGAGAAGCAGCGCGCCGCCATTGCCCGCGCCGTCATCGCCCGCCCCAAGGTGTTATTGGCGGACGAGCCCACCGGCAATGTCGATCCCGAGCTGTCGAGCCGGCTCGTCCACCTCTTCGCCGAGCTCAACCGCACCTTGGGCACCACCATCATCCTGGCGACGCACGAATTGCCGCTGCTGGAAAAATTCAACTATCCGCGCATGCTGCTCAACAAGGGCGAACTGGTGATTCATGATTGAGCGGCTGATCTCCTTCTGGCCGGCCCGCGGCGGGGCCGCCCCCATCGTTCCCGAGCGCAGCGTCGCCGGGCGCACCCTGCTTCTGCTCATCACCATCATGAGCTTCCTTTCCGCCGTCACCCTGGGCGGGGTGGTGCTGGTGCAGAAATCGGCCATCGCCTGGTCCGCCGATGTGGGGCGCGAGGTCACCATCCAGCTCCGCCCCGTCGAGGGCGAGGTGATGGATTCCAATTTGCGCACCGCCGTCTCGCTGGCCGAATCGACCCCCGGCGTCGCCTCCGCCCGGGCCCTGAGCATCGAGGAGAGCCAGAAGCTGCTCGAGCCCTGGCTCGGCGCCGGGCTCGATCTCACCGCCATCGAGATCCCCCGCCTCGTCGTCGTCCAGCTCTCCGATCCGGCCGATGCCGACATCGAGGGGTTGCAGCGCAATCTCGGCGCGGTGAAGGGGGCGAGCCTGGACACCCATGCCGCCTGGCGCCAGCAGCTCAACACCATGGCCGGCACCATCGTCCTGTCCGGCCTCATGGTGCTGGTGCTGATCGGGGCGGCAACCGTTTTGGCCATCATCTTCGCCACCCGCGGCGCCATGGCCACCAACCGCGAAATCGTCGACGTGCTCCATTATATCGGCGCCTCCAATCGCTTCATCGCCGGCGAATTCCAGGGGCGGTTCCTCTCCATCGGCCTGCAGGGGGGGCTATTGGGGGCGGTGATGGCGCTGGTCTTTTTCGCGCTGATCGGCACGGCGGCCGGCAACATGCTGCCCAGCGAGGCCGGCGCCCAGGTCGGCGTCCTGTTCGGACGCTTCGCCCTGGGCTGGTCGGGCCTCATCGGCATCCTGGCCGTGGTGCCGGTCATCGCCGCGCTCACCGCCATCACCTCGCGCATGACCGTGCGGCGCTTCCTCGCCGAGACTTCATGACCGATGCCTCCGGCACGGCCCGCTTCCGCCTCACCGAGGACGACATGGTCGCCGCCGCGCGCCTTTTCGGCCGTGAAGGGTTGCGGCGCCCGCGCACCCTGAGGCTGTTCGCCATCCTGGCGCTCATGGCCTTTGCCCTGTTCACCGCCCTGCTCATGGGCGTCGAGAGCTTCGACGGCGCCGTCTTCCTGGGCCATCTGCCGCTCATTGTCCTTCTCACCGCCCTGCCCTTCGCCGTGGTCTGGATGTTGATCGCCGTCCTCACCCCCCGGGCCGCCCGCACCACCTATCGCCAGCAGCGCTCCTTGCAGGTGGAGCTGACCTATGCCTGGTCCGACAGGGGCCTGGCCATTTCCAGCGAATACGGCGCCTTCGAAATCCCCTGGAGCCATTTCATGCGCTGGGCTGAGGATGAGCGCACTTTCCTGCTGTACGAGTCCGATCGTCTCTATAGGCTGGTGCCCAGACGGGTGCTCGCGCCCGACCAGCAATCGAGCCTGCGCCAGGCCCTCCGCCAGATCGGGGCCTGAGGCGGCTCCCCGGAGATCTTGACCCCTATGGCCGTCTTCCAGGCCCTGCGCACCGCTCTTTTCTATCTCGTCTTCATCGGCCAGACGGTCATCATCGCCCTCGTGGTGGGCACCATCGCCCTTTTCGCCGGCCGCACGCGGCTGAGCTGGGCCCTGGCCGTCTTCTGGTGCCATTCCAACCTGGCCTATCTGCGCGCCATCACCGGCCTCAAGACCATCGTCAGCGGCGAGGAGAACATTCCGCCCGGCGGCTGCATCATCGCCGCCAAGCACCAGAGCAACTGGGACGTCTTCGCCATTTTCCCCCATACCGGCCGGCCCGCCTACATCGCCAAGAAGGAGCTGATGCGCATTCCCTTCTTCGGCTGGGCCGCCCGCTCGCTCGACTGCATCGCCATCGACCGGCAAAAGGGCGCCCAGGCCATTCCCGCCCTCATCGAGGACAGCCGCGCCGCCATCGCGCGCGGCTGCCGCCTCGTCATCTTTCCCGAAGGCACCCGCCGCGCCGCCCTGGCCCCGCCCGCCTATCGCCAGGGCATCGTGCGCATGTATGAGGCGCTCGGCGTTCCCGTCGTGCCGGTGGCGCTCAATTCCGGCCTGTTCTGGGGTCGCAACAGCCCCGTCATCTGGCCCGGCACCGCCGAGGCCCGCTTCCTGCCCCCCATCGAGCCGGGCCTTCCCCCCGAAATCTTCAGCCAGCGTCTCGCCGATGCCATCGAGAAGGAAACCGAGGCCCTCACCCTCAAGGCCATCGAAAACGGCGTGAGCCGCCCCCTCGGCGCCCAATTGCGCCAGCGCCTCGACGCCCGACGCAATTCGGCCCAATAACACTATATATTGACGCTCCAGGCGAACGAGAGCATAGATATAGATATGCCTCAGGGGCGTGCTTGACATCCCCGGCATTTTGTTCTAATTTTGTTCTCATTCAACCGGCTTTTGGGAGAAGATGGACATGACCGATAGCCCTTTCAGCAAGGTCGTCCATGCCGGCTTCGGCCGCCCCGCCCCCTGGCTGGGGCGCTCCGGTCGGCATTTCGATCTCCTGGGCGAAAGCCTCGAGCAGTTCACCATGACCGAGGCCGACCTCTATCTGCTCGCCCAGGGCGGCCACGCCCTCTGGGTCGGCACCCTGGCCGAGCTGGTCGCCGACCCCATCAGCCGGAGCCGCTTCCGCCTCGCCCTCACCTGCGCCGACCGCGTCTTCCACCTTCCCGCCCCCACCGACCCGGCCGAACGCCTGCGTCTCATCTGGGACCTGGAAGGAGCCGAACCTGCCCGAGGCGCTCAGGCGGCGTGAGCCTGCTGTTCCCGGCCACGGGCCCATCCCTCTCCCCTTGCAACGGTCCTGAGAGCTGGGCTTGAATGGCGCGACCGCGCCTCACCCACCGGCCCCACCCCTCGCCCCTTGTGGGACTTCGAGCCGTCCCGAAGGGCAAATCGCTCCGGTGGAGCGATTTGAGGCGAGAAGGCCATGAGAGCTAGGCTCGAATGGCACGAGGTCGCCCCAACCACCGGTCCCTCCCTCACCCCTTGTGGGAGAGGGACAGCTTTTCGTCGTCCAGACGAAAAGCAGGGTGAGGGGTCCGCTGCGCCCACCCATGCTTCAATGTCCAAACAAGGCCCCCTCATCCGCCCTTCGGGCACCTTCTCCCACGAGGGGAGAAGGGGGTGCTGTGGTTGTGGAGAGAATGTGCCCCATATTCACCCCCACCCAGCCTCCCCCATCAAGGGGGAGGTGCTCCTTTGTGGATGGGACAAGATCGTGCCAAAAGCGCTGAGCCACACCTCCCCCTTGATGGGGGAGGCTGGGAGGGGGTGGAGCCACAGTCACCCCTCCAGGCATAAGCCCCCCGGGCCTCCCCACAAAAACCACCTCTTTCCGCCCCGGACGGCGCACAACCCCCTAGCCAAGCCCCTTCGCTTGCTCTATAGAGCCGACCAATCCTTTCAGAGATGATCTCTCTGGGCCGCTCTGGCGGCGCAACGATGTTGAATTCGGAGTACCGACCATGGCAGTGCCAAAACGCAAGACCTCGCCGATGAAGCGCGGCTTCCGCCGCTCGGCCGACGCCCTTGCCAACCCGTCCTATGTCGAAGACAAGGATTCGGGCGAGCTGCGCCGTCCGCATCACGTCGACCTCAAGACCGGCATGTATCGCAGCCGGCAGATCCTCGAGGTCAAGAAGTAAACGAAAGACGAGGCGCTTTTTGCGCTCCGTTCTGTTATGCCGGCGGCCGATCCCCCTCAGGGGTCGGCCGTTTTGCTTTGTCTGCCGCCATTGGGGGCGGCCTATCGGGAGTGAACAATGAGCATGCGCGTTGAATCGGACACCATGGGCACGATCGAGGTGCCCGCCGACAAGTATTACGGCGCGCAGACCGCACGAAGCCTCCAGAATTTCGATATCGGCGGGGAAAAAATGCCCACCGAGATCATCACCGCCTTCGGCATCCTCAAAAAGGCCGCGGCCCTGGCCAACCACAAGCTCGGCCTGCTCGACGAGAAGACCCGCGACCTCATCGTCGCCGCCGCCGACGAGGTGATCGAGGGCAAGCTGGCCGCCCATTTCCCGCTGGTGGTCTGGCAGACCGGTTCGGGCACCCAGTCCAACATGAATGTCAACGAGGTCATCTCCAACCGCGCCATCGAAATGGCCGGGGGCGAAATGGGCTCCAAGAAGCCGGTCCACCCCAACGACCACGTCAATATGAGCCAGTCGTCCAACGACACCTATCCCACGGCCATGCATATCGCCGCCGTCGAGGCGCTGGAAAACTACCTCTTCCCGCGCGTCCAGCTGCTGCGCGACACGCTCGCCGCCAAGTCCGAGGCCTTCATGGACGTGGTCAAGATCGGCCGCACCCATCTTCAGGACGCCACCCCCCTGACCCTGGGCCAGGAAATCTCCGGCTGGGTCGCCCAGATCGACCATGCCGTGGCCGCCATCAAGGCCAGCCTGCCGCAGTTGAAGGAACTGGCCCTGGGCGGCACCGCCGTGGGCACGGGCCTCAATGCCCATCCCGACTACGCCCGCGCCGTCGCCGCCGAAATCGCCAGCCTCACCGGCCATGATTTCGTCACCGGCCCCAACAAGTTCGCGCTGCTGGCCGGGCACGACGCCTTTGTCGGCACCTCGGGGGCCCTCAAGCAATTGGCCGTGGCCTTCATGAAGATCGCCAACGACGTGCGCTGGCTGGCCTCCGGCCCCCGCTCGGGCCTGGGCGAGATCACCATTCCCGAGAACGAGCCGGGCTCGTCCATCATGCCGGGCAAGGTCAACCCCACCCAGTCCGAGGCCATGACCATGGTGGTCGCCCATGTCATGGGCAATGACGCCGCCATCGGCTTTGCAGCCAGCCAGGGCAATTTCGAGCTCAACGTCTTCAAGCCCGTCATCGCCTATAATTTCCTGCAAAGCGTGCGCCTGCTCGCCGACAGCGCCAAGAGCTTCAACGACAATTGCGCCGTCGGCATCGAGCCCGACCGCAAGCGCATCAAGCAGCTCGTCGATCAATCCCTGATGCTGGTGACGGCGCTCAACCGCCGCATCGGCTACGACAACGCCGCCAAGATCGCCAAGACCGCCCACAGGAACGGCACCACGCTGCGCGAGGAAGCGGTCAATCTCGGCCTGCTCACCGGCGAGGAATTCGACGCCGAGGTCAAGCCCGAGCAGATGGTCGGCCCGCTCAAGCTCAAGAGCTAGATCACGATCTTTCTTCACCTCTCCCTTTGGGGGAGAGGTCGGCGCGTAGCGCCGGGTGAGGGGGCCTGCTCCCAGACCCAGTGTTTGGCAAAGGCCCCTTCACCCTGCCCCTCTCCCCCCAAGGGAGAGGGGACGAAGGAGCCGATGATTCCGAACAAACGTGAAATCGTCTAAACGACGATGGAGGTGCGGTAGCCAAGCGGCATGCGCAGCACCGCTACCCGCGCTCCATTTTCGTAAGCCCCCACGGCGCCTTCGGGCGTGGCGCGGCGGCGCGCCCGCTGCGGCGCCAGCCGCTCGCGCGCGGCCAGCAACTGGCTGGCGAAAGCCGCGTCGGTTCCGCCCCGGACGGGGAGCGATCGGGAAGGGGTCGGGCCGGTCAGCATCGGCAGGCCGGATGGCCTTGTTTCAAAATCGGGCATGGTGTGCCTTGCCTGTCTCACGGCGGGCCAGCCTGTTCCAAAGTGGAACAAGGGCGCTGGTCCCGTGCCCATTAAGCGGCAAACGCCGTGCCAGATGCTAACGTTTTGTTAACGCTTTCCGCTCCCGCGTTAAGTCATGGTTAACGCCAAAACGGCTCAAAAAGCGTCCTTGGCGCGGCGCAGCGCGGCAAACACCTCCGCCGGCGCCGCCCCCTCCAGCCCGTATTGGCGCGCCAGCACCGGATCGTCCGCCCGCAGGAACGGATTGGCGCGTTTGTCCTCTCCCAGGGGGAAGGGAATGGTGAATTCGCCTTTCCCGCGCCGCCGCGCCACCTCTTCCGCCCGCCGCCGCAGCGCCGGATTATCCCCGTCCACGGAAAGCGCAAAGCGGGCGTTCGCGGCGGTATATTCGTGCCCGCAATAGACCAGCGTCTCGTCCGGGAGGTCCCGCAGGCGCTGCAATCCCGCCCACATCGGGCCGGGCGTCCCCTCGAACATCCGGCCCACGCCCAGCGAGAACAGCGCGTCGCCGCTGAAAAGATGTCCCCCCTCCCTGTCGTGGAAGACGATATGGCCCAGCGTGTGGCCGGGCGTGTCATAGACCGCGAACGCCGTTTCCCCCAGCATCACCCGGTCGCCGCCCGAAACCAGCGCGTCCAGCCCGGCGATTTTGTCGCTTTCCCCGCGCGGCCCCACCACGCGGGCGCCGAATTCACCCTTGAGCTCGCCCAGCGCCTCGACATGATCCTGGTGGTGGTGGGTGATGAAAATATCGGTGAGCCGCCAGCCCCGCCGCGTGAGGGCCGCCCTGATGGCCGGGGCTTCCGGCGCATCGATGGCGGCGGTGCGGCCGCTGGCCGCATCATGGGCCAGATAGCCGAAATTGTCGCTGCGGGCGGCAAAGACGTCGACGACGAGGCTCATGGCGGGCTCCTTCGCATGGGTTATCCCCGAGGCTAGGCGGGCCGCGCCGGGCTGGCAACGCCCCATTGGACAAGTGGCGGAGAAAGCGGCAGAGTCCGGCCATGACCGTCGACGTCACCCGCCTCATCGCCTTTTACAAATCCCCGCTGGGCCGCATCGCCCGCGCCCTCATCCGCGAGCAGGTGATGGCGCTCTCGGCCGACATTTCCGGCCGGCGCATCCTCGGGCTGGGCTTTGCCACCCCCTATATGCGCTTCACCCTGGAAACGGCCGAGCGCGTGCTGGCCTTTATGCCCGCCCGCCAGGGCGCCTCGGCCTGGCCGCGCGAGGGCCCCTCGCACACCGTGCTCTGCGATCCGCTGGAAATGCCGCTGACCGACGCCGCCATCGATCTCACCATCGCCATCCACGCCCTCGAACACGTCGCCGACGACGAGGAACTGATGCGCGAGCTCTGGCGCATCACCGCGCCCAATGGCCAGCTGATCCTGGTGGTGCCGCGGCGGCGAGGCATCTGGGCCCAGCTCGACCACACCCCCTTCGGCCAGGGCAATCCCTATTCCGGCAGCCAGCTCGACAAGCTGCTGCGCGACCACAGCTTCGTGCCCGAGGCCTGGCGCGACGGGCTGTTCCTGCCGCCGGTGCAATCTCCGCTCTTGCTCAAATCCACCCGGCTGTTCGAGCGGGGCGGGCGGCTGTTCGGGCCGGCCATGAGCGGGGTCATCTGCGTGCGGGCCCGCAAGGAAGCCTTCCCCGCCGTGCCGCGCCGCAAGCGCGAGGAGCGCTATGTGCGCCTGCCCAACCTCTCCGCCGCCACGGCCCGGCACGGCTGAAGCAGCACGCCGCCAAGGTTTTTTTTGCCTTCCGGCCCGGCTTTGACTATGGTCCGCGCGGTTTTCCGCCCAGCGTAGCATTCCCATGACCGACGACATCAGTCCCCAGCCGCAGCCCGGCATTCTCGACATTGCGCCCTATATGCCCGGCAAGGCCGGCGCGCCGGGCAGCAATGCGGTCAAGCTCTCGTCCAACGAGTCGCCCCTGGGCGCCAGCCCCAGGGCGGTGGAAGCCTTCCAGGCCGCCGCCACGCGGCTCGACATCTACCCCGAAGGCTCCTCGCGCATCCTGCGCACCGCGCTGGGCGAGGTGCATGGCATCGATCCGGACACCATCGTCTGCGGCAATGGCTCGGACGATCTGCTGCATCTGCTCGCGCAATGCTATCTGGGCGAGGGCGACGAGGCGGTGATGAGCCGCTACGGCTTTTCGGTCTATCCCATCATCACCAAAGCCGCCGGCGCTGCCATCGTCATGGTGGACGAGCCCGACTTTGTTGCCGAGGTCGATGGCCTGCTGGCCGCCGTCACCCCGCGCACCAAGGTGGTGTGGCTGGCCAACCCCAACAATCCCACCGGCACCTATCTGCCCGACGCCGAGATCCGGCGCCTGCATGCCGGGCTGCGCCCCGACATCCTGCTGGTCATCGACAACGCCTATGCAGAATATGTCACCGCCGCCGACTTTTCGGTGGGGCTCGACCTGGTGCGCGAAAGCGCCAACGTGGTCATGGTGCGCACCTTCTCCAAGATGGGGCTGGCGGCCGCCCGCATCGGCTGGATGGTCGGGCCGGACCCGGTGACCGACGCCATCAACCGCATTCGCGGCCCCTTCAACGTCAACCTGCCCGCGCAACTGGCCGGCGCGGCGGCGACCCGCGACGTGGAGTTCACCGCCCGCCTCAAGGAACACAACGCCAGATGGCGCGACTGGCTGACGGCGGAGCTGCATTCCAATTCCATGCGCGTGGTGCCCAGCCAGGCCAATTTCATCATGGTGCTGTTTCCCGACGCCGATTTTGCCGCCCGCGCCTTCGACGCGCTGTTCCAGCGCGGCCTCATCGTGCGCGAGATCGGCGCCTCCTACGGCATCCCCAATGGCCTGCGCATCTCCATTGGCTCGGAAGAGGCCATGCGCGGCGTCGCCGGCATTCTCAAGGCATTGGTCAAGATCTCATGAGCACCCCCTTCCGCAAGCTCGCCCTCATCGGCATCGGGCTCATCGGCTCGTCCATCGCCCTGGCGGCCCGCCGGCATAATCTGGCCGGCACCATCGCCATCGCCACCCGCAAGGCCGAAACGCTGGAGGAGGCCCGCGCCCTCGGGCTGGGCGACACCTATACGCTCGACGCCGCCGAGGCGGTGAAGGGGGCCGACCTGGTCATCCTCTGCGCGCCGGTGGGCGCCTATGAGCAGATCATGCAGGCCATCGCCCCAGCGCTGGAGCCGGGGGCGATCCTCTCCGATGTCGGCTCGGTCAAGGGCCATGTGGTCAAGGCGCTGGCGCCCCTGGTGCCGGCGGGGGTCGATTTCATCCCCGGCCATCCCATCGCCGGCACCGAATATTCCGGCCCCTCGGCCGGCTTCCCCGAACTCTTCGCCGGCCGCTGGTGCGTCTTGACGCCGGACGGCGCAGTCGCGCCGGCCCAGGTGGAAAAGCTCGCCCAATTCTGGCGCGCCATGGGCAGCCAGGTGGAGGTGATGGGCGCGGCGCACCACGATATGGTCCTGGCCATCACCAGCCATATCCCCCACCTCATCGCCTACAATATCGTGGGCACCGTGGCAGACCTCGAAGCGGCCACCCAGTCCGAGGTCATCAAGTTCTCGGCATCGGGCTTCCGCGATTTCACCCGCATCGCCGCCTCCGATCCGGTGATGTGGCGCGACGTCTTCCTCACCAACCGCGACGCGGTGCTGGAGATGCTGGGGCGGTTCCTCGAGGACCTCTCGGTGCTCCAGCGCGCCGTGCGCACCGGCGACGGGCCGGCGCTCGAAGCCATGTTCACCCGCACCCGCGCCATCCGCCGCTCCATCATCTCCGCCGGCCAGGAAACCGCTGCCCCCGATTTCGGCCGCCCGCACCAGCCGGCGCCCGCCAAGCCCGAAGACGGCGCCGGGTGAGGGGGTCTTCCTCTTGCCCCCGCGTGCGTAACTAGAACAGCGGCGGCAGGCTGGCCAGCGGCACGAGGCCCGAGAACACCCCGCCGGAGCGGAAATTGATCTGGTTGGCATAGGCGCCGTCCTCGCCGGGCAGGCCCAGCACCAGCGTGCGCACCGGCTCGTCGAGGAGCGGCCCGATGCGCTCGGCCACCCCGGTGGAGCGGATATCGACCTGCCCGTTGACCTGCCCCTGCGCGTCGAGCTGCATCTGCCCCTCGGCGTCCAGCGTCATGTCCGACGTGCTGGCATGGATGGAGACGATCTTCAGCCCGCCCCCCACCTGCTGCATCACCGGCAGCAGCATGGGGTCGCCCCAATTGCGCACATCGTCGGGCAGGCCCGTCACCTCGAGCTGGATTTCGGCCTGGCCGTCGGCCAGAGACAGGCCCGGCCAGTCGAGCCCGTCGAGGCGCCCATAGATCGCCGCGCCGGCCAGGAACCGGGCGGCGTCATGCACCTCGGGCATGTCGAAGGCATGCAGCTCCACGCGCGGCGCCTGGGCGATCAGCATCTCGCCGAAAAGACTGTCGGACCAGACCATCTCCTCGCCCACCACGGAGGCCCGCGCCAGCCGCCAGCCATCGAGCCGCAGGCTCGCTTCGAGCGTCTTCCAGGCGAGGCTGTTGCGCGTGCCGGTGAAGCTGTCGCTGATCTGCGCCGGCCCCTTGGCCGAGATCAGCGCATGGTTGAACGCATAGGCCCGCACGCTGGCCCTCAGGCCCGGAAGGGCGATGCCGATGTCGCCGGAGATGATCTCGGCATTGGGGCAATCCACATCGAACCGGAAGGGATATCCCCCCACGCTCAGCCCTTCGCAGCGCAGGATCGGCATGGTGACGCCATCGGCGCCCGCCATGGCCTCGATTTCGCCGCGCACCTGGCCGGCGGCCACCCACCAATAGGCGCTCCAGCCCAGGATGACGGCGAGGACGAGGGCGCCCAGAATGATGATTCGCTTTTTCATGGCGGCAGTCTTACCCGCGCTTGTGGCCCGACAGAAGGGCCAACGCCGCCGCGCTGTTGCCTTGCGGGTCCGAACGGCGTTAATTTTCCGATTCTATTCGGTGCAGCGAAGCGAACGACATGACGACCCATTGGGTCTTTGGCTACGGCTCTCTCATCTGGAACCCCGGTTTCGCCCATGTCTCGGCCCAGCAGGGCCTGTTGCGCGGCGCCCATCGCAGCCTGTCCATCGTCTCCCATCATCATCGCGGCACGCCGGAGCGGCCGGGGCTGGTGTTCGGGCTGGCGCGGGGCGGCTCCTGCCGCGGCATGGTCTTCGAGGTGGCGGACGCCGACTGGAGCGCGGTGCGCGCCTATCTGCACGAGCGCGAGCAGGTGACCTCGGTCTATAAGGATGCCATGCGCCCGGTGCGGCTGGCCGACGGGCGCGACGTCACCGCCCTCGCCTTTCTGGTCAATGAGCGCCACGAACAGTTCACCGGCCGGCTCGACATCGAGCGGCAGCTGGCCATGATCCGGGCCGGCGTCGGCATTTCCGGCCGCAATGTCGATTATGTGCTCAACACCGCCCGCCATCTCCAGCAGATGGGCATCCGCGACCGCCATCTGATGATGCTGGCCGAGCTTCTGGCGCGCGAAGACGCCCAGCCGGCCTGAACCGCTATAGCGCCAGTTGCCCGTTTTCGCCCACGCAGGCGGCCCGCGCCCCATATTCCTTCACCCGCCGCTCGATGATCCCGGCGATGCGCCGCAGGCCTGGCGTGGCCCGGCCCGGCTGGCGCACCAGCGGATTGGGCAGCGCCGTCACCAGCAGCGTCGCCGTCTGCCAGTCGAGATTTTGCGGCTCGCGCCCGAAGGCCCGCCGCGCCCCCGCCGCCACGCCGAACTGCCCTTCCGGCCCCCATTCGGCGATGTTGAGATAGATCTCCATGATCCTGTGCTTGGGCATGACCAGATCGATATAAAGCGCCAGCGGCACTTCCAGCGCCTTGCGCAGCACGCTCTGCCCGTTCCAGAGGAAGAGATTGCGCGCCACCTGCATGGTGATGGTCGAGGCGCCCCGCGCCGGCTCGCCGGCGAGATATTTCTTCACCTCGTCGCGCAGCGCGCCCATGTCGACGCCATTATGGCGGCAGAACTGCCCGTCTTCGGAGAGGATCACCGAAGCCTTGAGCCGGTCCGAGATATCGGCCAGCGCCCGCCATTCGCGCTCCACCGGCTGGCCGGCGAGCGTGCGCGCCAGCATGGGCACCGAGACCGGATCGACCACCAGATAGAGCGGCGTCAGCACCAGCGGGATAGCGACGAGCACGCCAAGCGCCATGCCCAGTCCGCGCAGGATGCGCCACACGCCTTTTGCCTTGCCCGATGCCGCCATGGCCCCCTGCATAGCCACAGCGCGGTTGCGGCGAAAGGCCAATCTTTTGTTCCCGCGCCCCATCTTGCCGCCTTGCGCCCAAACGGCTAGCAACAGGGCCATGTATGACTTTTCCGCCGACATCGCCGATTGCGCCCGGGCCGTCGAGGCCGGGCTGGCCCAGCGGCTCGATGCCGGCTCCCTCTCCGGTCCCGGCCCCGCCGCCGATCGGCTGGTCGCGGCCATGCGCCACGGCAGCCTGGCCGGCGGCAAGCGCCTGCGCCCCCTGCTGGTGCGCCAGGCCGCCGCCATTTTCAGCCTGCGTCCCGAGCAGTCCCTGGAGGCCGGGCTCGCCGTCGAAATGGTCCATTGCTATTCGCTGATCCATGACGACCTGCCCGCCATGGACGACGACGATCTGCGCCGCGGCCGCCCCACCGTCCACAAGGCCTATGACGAGGCCACGGCCATCCTCGCCGGCGACGCGCTGCTCACCCAGGCTTTCGCGCTGCTGGCCGACCCGGCCTGCCATCCCGATCCCGCCATCCGCATCGCCCTGGTGGCCGAGCTGGCCGCGGGCGCGGGGGCCGGCGGCATGGTGGGCGGGCAGATGCGCGATATCGAAGGCGAGAAGGGCGGCTTTTCCGGCGACGAGATTTCCACCATGCAGGCGATGAAGACCGGCGCGCTCATCCGCGCCAGCGTGCGTATTGGCGCCATGCTGGGCGGGGCCGACCCGCGCGCCCTCTCGGCGCTCTCGGCCTATGGCGAGGCGGCCGGCCGCGCCTTCCAGCTCGCCGACGACATTCTCGACGTCACCGCCAGCCCCGAAGCCATGGGCAAGGCCACCGGCAAGGATGCCGGCATGGGCAAGCAGACCCTGGTGGGCCAGTTGGGCCTCGATGGCGCGCGGGCCCGGCTCGATGACATCGTCGGCCATGCCCTGGCGTGCCTGCGCACCTTCGGTCCCCGCGCCGATGGCTTGCGCGCCACCGCCCGCTATTTCGCCAGCCGGGAGAATTGACCTTGGCGCGTCTGGTCAGCATCAATATCGGCGCGGCCCGCCCCATTCCCGGCACGGCCACGCCCACCGGCATCTATAAAACCCCTGCCACCGGCCCGATTGCCGTGGGGGTGCAGGGCCTTGCCGGCGACGTCATCTGCGACCGCGAGCACCATGGCGGGGCCGATCAGGCCGTCTATGTCTATTTCACCGAAGACTATGACTGGTGGGCGCCACAGATGGACGGACCGCCCGAGCCCGGCCTGTTCGGCGAAAACCTCACCATTTCCGGCACCGACAGCGCCCGGACCGCCATTGGCGACCGCTTCACCATTGGCGAGCTGGTGCTGGAAGTCACCTATCACCGCACCCCCTGCATGACCTTCGCCGCCAGGATGGGCGATCCGAAATGGGTGAAGCGCTTCCACCGCGGCAACCGGCCCGGCGCTTATTGCCGCGTCATCACCCCCGGCACCATCCAGGCCGGCATGGAGATCGCCGTCACCCCCTTTGCCGGGGAGCGCGTCACCGTGACCGAACTCATGGCGCTCGATGGCGTGCGGGAAATCGACCCCGCCTTCATGCGCCGGGCCCTCGCCACGCCCATCCGCCACAAGACCCGGTTCAAATACGAGAACAGCCTCGCCAGCCTCTTCTGAAAGCGACTTCCATGAGCCTTGAATCCGTGAAGGCCGATCTGGCCGCCCGCGCCCCCGACCTCGCCGTCATCGTCACCCCCGATTCCACCGCCACGGTGCAACTGGCCGCCGAGGTGCATGGGGTCGAGCCAGGCCAGATCGCCAAGACGCTCTGCATCCGCGTCAGGGACGAGGAATTCCTGCTGGTGACGCGGGGCGATGCCCGGCTCGACAACCAGAAATCCAAGGCAGCCTTCGGCGGCCGGCCGCGCATGCTGGGCGCCGAGGACGTGCTGCGCCTCACCAGCCACCAGGTCGGCGGGGTCTGCCCCTTCGGCCTACCCGCGCCGCTGCCGATCTATCTCGATGCCTCGCTCAAGGTCTATGACCTCGTCATTCCCGCCGGCGGGGGCACCCATGCCTCGGTCAAGCTCACCCTGGACCGGCTGGCCGAACTCTGCGGCAATCGCTGGGTCGACGCCTGCGTGCCGCCGGCCGAATAGGCCGGTTCAGCGCAGCATCCCCATCAGTCCCAGCACCAGAATTGCCAGCAGCAGAAAGCCCACCAGCAGGGCACGGCGCGGCGTCGGCCCATAAGGGGTGAAAAGCCATCGAATGGCGGCGCGGAATCGGTCGGGTTCGCTCATGGGCCGATCCGACACCGGCCCGCCCGATCGGGCAACCCATATTCAGGGGCTATTCCGCCGCCGGCCGGGCCTGGCCGAATTTGCGCTCGATATAGTCGGCCACCATCACCTTGAACTGGTCGGCGACGTCGGCGCCGCGCAGCGTCGCCACCTTCTCGCCGTCGACGAAGACCGGGGCCGCGGGGGTTTCGCCGGTGCCCGGCAGGGAAATGCCGATATTGGCGTGCTTGCTCTCGCCCGGCCCGTTGACGATGCACCCCATCACCGCCACCGACAGCGTCTCCACCCCGGGATAGCGCTCGCGCCATTCCGGCATGGAGGTGTTGAGATGGTCCTGGATTTCCTTGGCCAGCGTCTGGAAGGTGGTGGAGGTGGTGCGCCCGCAGCCCGGGCACGCCGCCACCACCGGCAGGAACTGGCGAAAGCCCATGGTCTGGAGCAGCTCCTGGGCCACCTTGACCTCGGTGGTGCGGTCCCCGCCCGGCTCGGGCGTCAGCGAGATGCGGATCGTGTCCCCGATCCCCTGTTGTAGCAATATGCCCATCGCCGCCGAGGAGGCGACGACGCCCTTGGTGCCCATGCCCGCCTCGGTGAGGCCCAGATGCAGCGCATAGTCGCAGCGCGCCGCCAGGTCCTGATAGACGGCGATCAGGTGCTGCACGTCGCTGACCTTGGTGGACAGGATGATGTGGTCGCGCCCCAGCCCGATTTCCTCGGCCCGCCGCGCCGAGAGCAGCGCCGACTGGATGATGGCCTCGCGCTGCACGGCGGCGGCCGAAATGGGGCTGGCCGAAGCGGCGTTCTCATCCATGAGCCGGGTCAGCAATTCCTCGTCGAGCGACCCCCAATTGACCCCGATGCGCACCGGCTTGTCATATTTGAGCGCCAGCTCGATCAGGGTCGAGAACTGGATGTCGCGCTTGGCCTTGAAGCCGACATTGCCCGGATTGATGCGATATTTGGCCAGCGCCTCGGCGCAGGCCGGATGATCGGTGAGCAGCTTGTGGCCGATATAGTGGAAATCGCCCACCAGCGGCACGTCATAGCCCATGAAGGCCAGCCGGTCGCGGATATGGGGCACGGCGGCGGCGCTTTCGTCCCGGTCCACGGTGATGCGCACGATTTCCGAGCCGGCCCGCGCCAGCTGCATCACCTGCCGCACCGTCGCATCGATATCGGCGGTGTCGGTATTGGTCATGGATTGCACCACAACCGGCGCGCCGCCCCCGACCAGGACGTCGCCCACCCTAACCCCAACCGATTGTCTGCGCGGCGCCGGACCGGCCATTTTCATCCCCGAAAACTGATGCTCCCGAGATAGGACTTCCCTTCCCGCCTGGCAACAGCACAATAAGAGGAGCGGGGACGGAAATGGGGCTCTTGAACCGGGCCCGCCTCAAAACCATCTATAGCCCATGATGCACATGCTCCTTCCCCGCCTGATCCTCTTCCGCAAGGAAGTCATCCAGCTCTGGAAAGCGCTCTGGGCGCGCGAGACCCCGCTTTACCTCAAGGCGGCGACGCTGTTCGTGACTTTCTACCTCGTCAATCCCTTCGACATCATCCCCGATGTCATCCCGCTTCTGGGCTGGGTCGACGACATCGTGCTCATCCCCCTGATGGTGAGCTGGATCGTGGCGCGCCTGCCGGTGCCGGCCCGCGTCTATGCCGGCAAATACGGCCCCACCGTCGACGGCTCCGCCCGCCGGCTTTAGGCCGCTGCAATTTGCCTTGAGGCGTCGGCCCCTTCGTCCCCTCTCCCTTGGGGGAGAGGGTCAGGGTGAAGGGGCCTTCCCCAAGCGCTGAGCCCGGGACGAGGCCCCCTCACCCGGCGCTGCCCTCCGACCTCTCCCCCAAGGGAGAGGTGAAGATGGGCCTTTTTTCTATTCGATCCGCACCAGCAAATCCTTGGCGTCGATCTGGTCGCCCGGCTTGACCAGCAGCTCGGCCACCACCCCGTCGATTTCGGCATGGATGGCGGTTTCCATCTTCATCGCCTCGATCGAGCAGAGCACGTCGCCGGCCGACACCTTCTGGCCTTCCTTGACCGCCAGCGTCGAAATGACGCCCGGCATGGGCGCGCCCACCTGCCGCGCATCGCCCGGCGCCGCCTTGGCCCGCAGTTGGATGGTGCCGGCGCTCAACCGGTCGGGCACGACGATGGTGCGCGGCTGCCCGTTGAGGTCGAAGAAGCACCGCACCTCGCCCTTCTCATTGGTTTCGGCGCGGCTGAGATAGGTGACGACCAGCGTCTTGCCCTTCTCGATCTCCACCAGCACCTCGTCGCCTTCCTCGAGGCCGTAGAAATAGACCGGCGTCGGCAGCACGGCGGTGGGCCCATAGCGCTCCTGGGTCTTCTCGAAATCGGAAAAGACCTTGGGATACATCAGATACGAGGCCAGCTCGAAATCGCTGATCTCGCGCCCCGCCTCGCTGGCGATCTTCTTGCGCTCGGCCTCGAGATCGACCGTGCCCAGATAGGAGCCGGGCCGCTGGGTGAGCGGGGCCTTGCCCTTGAGCACCTTCTTCTGCAAGGCCGGGGGGAAACCGCCCGGCGGCTGGCCGAGATCGCCGGCGAAGAACCCCACCACGCTGTCGGGGAAGGCGATGTCGCGGTTCGGGTCCTCCACATCGGCGCGGGTGAGACCGGCCGAGACCATGGCCAGGGCCATGTCGCCCACCACCTTGGACGAGGGCGTCACCTTGACGATGTCGCCGAACATCTGGTTGACGTCGGCATAGGTCTGGGCGACCTCGTGCCAGCGGGTTTCCAGCCCCAGCGAGCGCGCCTGCTCCTTAAGATTGGTGAACTGGCCGCCCGGCATTTCATGCAGATAGACTTCCGACGCCCCGCCCTTGAGATCGCTCTCGAAGGCGCGATACTGGGTGCGCACCGCCTCCCAATAAAAGGAAATCTGCCGGATCGCCCTGGCGTCGAGCCCGGGATCGAATTCGCCCCCGGCCAAAGCCGCCACCAGCGAGCCCAGCGTCGGCTGGCTGGTGGTGCCGGAAAGCGCATCCATGGCCGCGTCCACCGCGTCGACCCCCGCCTCCACCGCAGCCAGCACCGTGGCCGCGGCCGCCCCGGACGTATCGTGGGTATGCAGGTGAATGGGCAGGCCCACTTCCTGCTTGAGCGTCCTGATGAGCACCTGCGCCGCGGCCGGCTTCAGGAGCCCCGCCATATCCTTGAGGCCGAGGATGTGCACCCCCGCCTTTTCGAGCTCCTTGGCCAGGTTCACGTAATATTTGAGGTCATATTTGGCGCGGGCCGGGTCGAACAGGTCCCCCGTATAGCAGATGGCGCCTTCGGCGACCTTGCCCTCTTCCAGCACCGCGTCGAGCGACACCCGCATGTTCTCGACCCAGTTGAGGCAATCGAAGACGCGGAAGATATCGACGCCGCCTTTGGCCGCCTGCCTGACGAAGAACTTGACGACATTGTCGGCATAATTGGTGTAGCCCACGCCATTGCTGCCGCGCAGCAGCATCTGCGTCAGGATATTGGGCGCGCCCTCGCGCACCTTGGCCAGCCGCTCCCAGGGGTCTTCATTGAGGAACCGCATGGAGACATCGAACGTCGCCCCGCCCCAGCATTCGAGGCTGAACAGGTTCGGCAGGCCCCGGCTATAGGCCTGGGCGATGCGGGTGATGTCGAAGCTGCGCATGCGCGTGGCGAGCAGCGATTGATGCGCGTCGCGCATGGTAGTGTCGGTGAAGAGCACGCGCTTTTGCGCCTTCATCCAGTTGGCCAGCGCCACCGGCCCGTCGCGGTCGAGAATCTGCCGGCTGCCCTCCACCAGCGCCAGCGGCGGGAATTCCGGCACCACCGGCGCCGCCGCCTCGGCGGGCGGGCGCGGCCGGTCGCGCACTTCCGGATGCCCGTTCACCGTCACATCGGCGATATAGGTCAACAGCTTGGTGGCGCGGTCGCGGCGCGGGCGGAAATTGAACAATTCCGGCGTCGTGTCGATGAAGCGCGTCGTATAGCGGTTGGCGATGAAATCGGGGTGGGTGATGATGTTTTCGAGGAACGCCAGATTGGTGGCGACGCCCCGGATGCGGAATTCCCGGAGCGCGCGATGCATGCGCGCAATGGCTTCCTCGGCCGTCGGCGCCCAGCAGGTGACTTTTTCCAGAAGCGGATCGTAATAGCGGGTGATGACCGCGCCCGAATAGGCCGTGCCGCCATCGAGCCGCACCCCGAAGCCGGTGGCGCCGCGATAGGCGGTGATGCGGCCATAATCGGGGATGAAGTTCTGCTCGGGGTCTTCCGTGGTCACCCGGCACTGGATGGCATTGCCGTTGAGCCGGATATTCTCCTGGAGGGGAACCCCCGATTCCGGCGTGCCGATCACCGCGCCGTCGAGCAGGTGAATCTGCGCCTTGACGATGTCGATGCCGGTCACCTCCTCGGTGACGGTATGCTCCACCTGGATGCGCGGATTGACCTCGATGAAATAGAATTCATCGGTGTCGGCATCCATGAGGAATTCGACCGTGCCGGCGCCGCGATAATTGGCGGCCTTGCCCAGCCGCACCGCCGCGTCGGTCAGCCCCTTGCGTACGGCATCGGACAGATAGGGCGCGGGCGCGCGCTCCACCACCTTCTGGTTGCGCCGCTGCACCGAGCAGTCGCGCTCATAAAGATGCACCAGGTTGCCGTGGTCGTCCCCGATCAGCTGCACCTCGACATGGCGGGCCCGCTCGACCAGCTTTTCGAGATACATCTCGTCCTTGCCGAAGGCGGCCTTGGCCTCGCGCTTGCCTTCGGAGACTTCCGAAACCAGGTTCTTCTCGTCCATGATGCGGCGCATGCCGCGCCCGCCCCCGCCCCAGCTCGCCTTGAGCATCAGCGGATAGCCGATCTCGGCGGCCATCTTCTTGACCGCCTCCATGTCGTCGGGCAGCGGCTCGGTGGCCGGCACCACCGGCACGCCCGAGGCGATGGCCATGGCGCGGGCGGCGACCTTGTTGCCCAGGTCGCGCATGGTCTGGGCGCGCGGTCCGATGAAGACGATGCCCGCCGCCTCGCAGGCCTCGGCGAATTCGGGGCTTTCCGAGAGGAGACCATAGCCGGGATGGATGGCGTCGGCCCCCGAAAGGCGCGCCACCCGGATATATTCGTCGATCTGCAGATAGGCCTCGACCGGCCCTTTGCCCTTGCCGATGAGATAGGCCTCGTCCGCCTTGAAGCGGTGCAGCGCCAGCTTGTCCTCCTCGGCGAACACCGCCACCGTCTTGAGCCCCAGCTCATTGGCGGCGCGGAAGACGCGGATGGCGATCTCGCTGCGATTGGCGACAAGGATTTTCTTGATTGGCATCGATTTAAATTCCGAGCAGGGGAAAAGACAGGGCCCCTTGCGAAGGCCCGGCTCAGCAACAATCGACGGAGAGGACGGTTGCCCGTCCAACCGTCACAAGACCTTTATTTGCCGCTCAGATGACCGGCCAGGTGGCTCATATCGTAGCCGGCCTCGGCCGCCTGCGAGATGATGTCTTCCGCCGCCATCCCGCCCGCCTGGCTCAGGGCCCAGAGCGTGGTCGAGCGGGTTCCGGATCGGCAGAAGCAGAAAACCGGACCCGCGCTCCCCTCAAGCACGGCCCGGGTCTTTTCGACCATGTCGGGGGTCACCCCTTCACGGCCGAGCGGAATGGCATGATAGGCCAGGCCCGCCGCCTTCGCCGCCGCCTCGATTTCGGCGCCGGCGGGCTGGTCGGGCGATTCCCCGTCGGGGCGGTTATTGACGATGGCGACGAAACCGGCGGCCTTGAGCGCGGCGATGTCGTCAGGATGTATCTGGCCCGAAACACTGACGTGATCGTTGATGCGCTTCGTCTCCAAGGCCTGCCCTCCTGCGTTTCGCGGCCGTTTATAGACAGGAGCCCGCCCCGAGCGCAACAGGGGGGAACGCAATCCTGTCCCCACCCTGTCATGAGGAACGCACCTCACCCCTCGCCGACGCCCGGCGTGTAGCGGGCCAGCGCCTTGATGACGCCCTTGGCCGTCACCCGGCCGATCTGCCGGCCCTCCTCGTCGAGCACGCCCACCCACTGGTTTTCGGCGAAATGGGGCAGCACGTCCTCGCAGCGGGCCGTGGCCGGCACCGCGAAGTCGCAGTCTTCGAACGCGCCCCGTTCCATGATGGTGCGCACATGGATGGCGCGGGCCTTGTTCACCTCGCGCACGAATTCCTCGATATGCTCGTTGGCGGGCCGCAGCACGATCTCCTCGGGCCGCCCCACCTGCTGCACCGCCCCGTCCTTGAGCACGGCGATGCGGTCCGCGATCTTGAGCGCCTCGTCGAAATCATGGGTGATGAAGAGGATGGTCTTGCCCAGGCTCTTCTGCAATTCCACCAGTTGGTCCTGCATGCCCGAGCGGATCAGCGGGTCGAGCGCCGAAAACGCCTCGTCCATGAGGATGATGTCGGTGTCCAGCGCCAGCGCCCGGGCCAGGCCCACGCGCTGCTGCTGGCCGCCCGAAAGCTGGCGCGGCCGGCTCTGCTCATAGCCCGCCAGTCCCACGGTCTCGATCCATTTGGCGGCGCGCTCCAGCCGCTCGGCCTTGCCCACGCCGCGCACTTCCAGCCCATAGGCGACATTGTCGATGACCGAGCGATGCGGCAGGAGGCCGAATTTCTGGAACACCATGGCCACCATGGTGCGCCGGTAGGTGCGCAGCTCCGGCCGGCTCATCTTCAGCACGTCGGTGCCATCGACCAGGATTTCCCCCGCCGTCGGCTCGATCAGGCGGTTGACGTGGCGGATGAGGGTGGATTTGCCCGAACCCGAAAGCCCCATGACCACGAAGATCTGCCCGCGCGCGATATCGAGCGAGACATTGTCGAGCCCCACCACGTGGTCGGTCTCGGCCTGCATTTCGGCCTTGGACTTGCCCTGGCGCAGCAATTCCAGCGCCCCCTGCGGGTCGGGACCGAAGATCTTGGTCACCCCGCGCATGCTGATGGCCAGGTCGGTATCGATAGTCATGGCGTCCATCTAGCGCGCCTCCATCAGCCCGATGCGGGCCTGCAATTGTTTGCCGAAGGATTGGGTGATGCGGTCGAAGATGATGGCCAGCACCACGATGCCCAGCCCGGCGAACAGCCCGCGGCTGACCTCGAGCCGGCCAATGCCCTGCAGCACCTGGTAGCCCAGCCCGCCCGCGCCGATCATCGAGGCGATGACCACCATGGCCAGCGCCATCATCGTGGTCTGGTTGACCCCGGCCAGGATGGTCGGCAGCGCCAGCGGAATCTGCACGCCGAACAGGCGCTGCGTCGGCGTGGTGCCGAAGGCGCGGCTGGCCTCCATCACCGCCGGATCGACCGAGCGCAGCCCCAGATCGGTGAGCCGCACCAGCGGCGGGGCGGCATAGACGATGGTGGCGATCAGCGCCGGAATCTTGCCCGGCCCGAAGATCATCACCGTGGGGATCAGATAGACGAAGCTGGGCAGGGTCTGCATCAGGTCGAGCAGCGGCGTGAAGATCTGGCGCACCCGCAGCGAGCGGCTCATCCATACCCCGATGGGAATGGAGGCGAAGATGGCGGTGATCGTGGCCGCGATCATCAGCGCCATGGTGGCCATGGCGTCCTGCCACAGATCCATGACGCCCAGGAACATCAGCGATACGAACACCACCGCCGGCAATTGCCAGCGTCGCGTGGACAGATAGGCCACGCCCACGAGAATGGCCACGATCAGCCACCAGGGCGTGGCGACCAGCAGCCGCTCGATGGAGTTGAGCAGCATGAGCAGCGGATAGGCGGCGGCTTCCAGCTCGCCACCCCAATTGCGGACCACCCAGTTGAGGGCATCATCGACCGCCCGGCGCAGCGGACGGGTATCGATCAGGTGAGGAAACATTCTTGGTCTTTCTCGGCGGCAGGGGTGGAGGGGGCCATTCCGGAGTTTGGCTGGCCCGGTCTCTCCAGAACCAGCGGCGCTGCCCCCGGACCGGGTCCGGGGACAGCGTCGGCGTTGGGGAGGATACGAAGGGCGCCGGCCCCATCGGGGGCCCGCGCCGGGTTCACATCAGCCCAGATCGGCCAGCACCTTGTCGGCGACTTCCGCCGGCACCCACTGGGTCCACACATCCTGCTTGGTGCGCAGGAAGTTCTCCGCCGTCTGGGCGGCATCGGCCTGGTTCTCGTCGCCATAGACCAGAAGCTCGCTGATCTGGGCGTTGGTGAGCCCCACCTTGGAGAAATAGGCCGCAATGGCCGGAGCCTCATCGGCGATCCAGGCTGCGGCGCCGACCACGGCCGGGCTCGAGGGATAGGCGGTCACCCCGGCCGGCTCGGTGCAGTCCGGATCGGTGTTGCAGGCATAGACTTCGGGCTTGGTTTCGCCCAGATCGAGCTGCACCGCCGGGAACTTGCCCAGGATGGCCGTGGGTCCCCAGTAATAGAAGAGGATGGGCTCTTCACGGGTGAAGGCGCGGGCGATGGAGGCGTCGAGCGCGCCGCCCGAGCCCGGCGAGAAGATGTTCCAGGTGTCGTCCATGTCGAAGGCCTCGAACAGCGCCGAGGTCGACAATTCGCAGGCCCAGCCCGGCGGGCAGGAATAAAGCCGGCCCTGGCTCGGGTCTTCCGGGTCGGGGAAGAGGTCGGGGCGGGCGATCACCGCTTCGGCGCTGGTCAGCTCGGGATGCTCGGCCTGGACATATTGGGGAATGAACCAGCCTTCCACCGTGCCATCGCTGATGGCATCGCCCAGTTGCACGACCTTGCCCTCCTCGATACCCTGCGCCCAGGGCTCCTCGATGGTGCTGGTCCACAATTCCGGCGCCACGGCCGGACGGCCGCGCGTCAGCATGGAAGACGAAGTGGGAACGGTATCGCCGGTGACGATCTCGACGTTACAGCCATATCCCTTTTCCAGGACCGTCGCATGGATATGCGCCAGGGCGGCTGCGGATGGCCAGGTCATTTCGGCGATGTCGATCACGCGGTCGGTGCCGCATTGAGCGGCGGCGTCATCCTGGGCAAGGGCGGGAAGGCTGGTGAGGGACAATAGGCCAACAGCCATCGCGGCGGCGATGCCACCGGATTTCAAAATCATCAGGTCAACTCCTGCTGTTATGGGATGCGGAGGACCATAAAGATGGCAGAATTGTGTGTCAAATCTGACAATATTTGCACAATAACAGACAATCTATCTGATTTTAACTTAACCAGACAGACTGCTTGATTTGCAAAATCTATTATCTCATCCTGATTTCTTGATTGCTCAAGATAGCGTCATGTAGAAATTCGACTGCGCCAAAAAACGAAAAATCTGCAAAAAATTCCAAAGCCGGCCGGGGGCCCCGGCTCAGGGCGCGTTGCCGACCCAGCTTTTCCAGAGGTCCTGGCGCTCCGCCACGAAGCGTTCGGCCACGCCCTCCACACTCGCTCCGGTCTCGTTGAGCTGGGCCAGCAGCCGGTTCATTTCCGTGAGCGGCAGGCTCGAGCGCTGGAAATAGCCGGCGATGGCCGGCAGGTCGGTGAACACCCACTCGGCCAGCGCCACTACCACCGTTTCGTTGGGAAAGGCGCTGGGCCGGGGCTCGGCGCAGGCCTGTTGCGCCAGGCACGCCATGGCCTCGGCGTCATAGGCGCCCATGTCGAGCGCGGCGAAGTCGAACTGCGCCAGCACCGCATTGGGCTGCCAGTAATAGAGCAGGAACGGCTCCTTGCGGCTCACCGCCTCGGCGATCAGCCGATCCATGGCGAAACGGTTGTCCGGCTCGATGATCTCCACCAGCCCCTTGAGCTCCAGCGCCGCCACCAGGTTGCGGTTGATGAGCGCGCAGGCCCAATCCACCGGGCAGGAGATGAAGGACACGGGCTTGCCGCCATTGAGCGTGGGCAGCACCTGGCGCAATTGCGCCACCCCCTTGAGCTCGGGATGGGCGGCGGCCAGGAAGCCGGGCACGAACCAGCCCTCGAGCTCGGTCTGGGCGAAGCTGTTGGCGGCCGGGCGCAGCATCTGCGCCGCGATGGCGGCGTTCCACACCTCGGCGACGCGCGTCACCCACATTTCCGGGGCCACCGCCGGCTGGCCGGTCGAGCCCATGGCCGAGGCCGTGGCCGCCAGGTCCCCCGGCATCACCCGCGTCTGGCAGCCATATTCGCGGGCGAGAAGCCGGGCATGGATCTCGGCCAGGATTTCCGCCGAGGGCCAGCCCATGCGCGCAATGGTCAGCGGCTGCGTGCCGCAGGGGGGCGGCGCGGCTTCCGCCTCCGCCTCGGCCGGCGCTGGCGCGCCCCCGGAGCGGTCCTGCGCCTGGTCGAGCACGGTGATCTGTGCCCAGGCCGGCCCGGCCAGCAGCAGCCCCAGCGTCAGTGCGATTGCCCGGCACAGCCTTGCCGTCATGAGCCCAGCTCCTCGTTTTGCCCGTCCGCGGCCCATGGGAAACATGCCCGCGTTAAGCAACTGTGCCTCTTGCGTCATTTGCCGCGCAATACCCGGTGACTCCGAGTTCACAAATGTGCAAGACTTGGCTTTAGCGGGGCGCGGTTTGCGCCCCCGAACCATGTTGTTGCGCCACTAGGGAGGGGGTCGACAGGACCGCCCGGCGCACAACCCAAACAGAGGGACCTCAATGTTCAAGAAAACCCTGACCCTGGCTGTCGCCGCTGCCGCGCTGACCGTTGCCGCACCGGCTCTCGCCGACGACGTCAAGCTCGGTTTCCTGGCCGATGTGAGCGGCCCCATCGCCGGCTTCGCGCCGGGCATGGTGGATGCGGGCAATCTGGCCATTGCCAATGTCAACGATCAGGGCGGCATCCTGGACGGCCAGAAGCTTGTGTCCGTCCTGGCCGACAGCGCCTGCGACGGCGGCGCCGCCGGTCCGGCCGCCGACCGCCTGGTCAACACCGAGAACGTCGTCGCCATCTTCGGTGGCTACTGCTCCGGCGCCACCATTGCCGGCGCCAATGGCTCGGCCATTCCGGGCAATGTGGTGATGATCTCGCCCGCCTCCACCGCTCCGGCCGTGGCCGAGCTCGACGATAACGACCTGGTCTTCCGCGACGTGGTTCCCGACTCCATCCAGGGCGTCAAGGCGGCCGAGCTGCTGCTGGCCCAGGGCGTCAAAGAAGTCGGCGTCACCTATGTCAACAACGACTACGGCTCGGGCCTGGCCGGCGCCTTTGTCGACGCCTTCACCGCCGGCGGCGGCAAGGTGCTCGCCAATGTCGCCCATGAGGACGGCAAGGCCGACTACCGCCCCGAAATCGGCCAGATCGAAGCGTCCGGCGCCACCACGCTGGTCATCTACGGCTATGAGAATGCCGGCGGCGGCGCCATCCTCAACCAGGCCATCGAGGCCGGCTCGTTCGACCTGTTCATGGGCGGCGACGGCATGGCCGGCGAAGCCCTGCTCGCCAGCCGCAATGCCGCCGACCTGGAAGGCATGATCCTCACCCAGGCCGCTCCCGCCGAAGGCCCCGCCTTCGACGCTCTGGCCGCGCTCACCGCGGCCGCCGGCCAGGATGTCAACGGCACCTATGTGACCAACTCCTATGACGCCGCGTTCCTTTTGGCCCTGGCCATCGAGAAGAACGGCTCGGCCGAGCGCGCAGGCCTTTCGGCCGCCCTGCGTGAAGTCGCCAACGCCCCCGGCGAAACCATCCTGCCGGGCGAATGGGCCAAGGCCAAGGAGTTGATCGCGGCCGGCACCGACATCAATTACGAAGGCGCCTCCGGCTCCATCGAATTCGACGATGTCGGCGACGTCGCCGGCGCCATCAACTACTTCGTGGTTGAAGGCGGCAGCGTGGTCAACAAGGGCCTCATCCAGTAAGCTGGACCCCTTCTCAGCCCTTTCGGCCCGGGAGACCCTCTCCCGGGCCGTTTTCTTTGGAGCCCCCGATGCCGGACGAGCAAACCCTGACCTTCTATGCCGGCCATGCCGCCGACTATGTCCAGAACGGTTCGGACCAGCCCAGCCCGCATCTCGGCGCCTTCATCCAGGCGCTGCCGCCCGGCGCGCTTGTGCTCGAGCTCGGCGCCGGCAGCGGCCGCGATGCCGCCGTCATGCTGGCCCATGGCCTCGATGTCGATCCCACCGACGCCTCCCCCGAGCTGGCGGCGGAGGCCGGCAGGCGCCTCGGGCGCGCCGTACGCCTGATGCGCTTCGACCAGCTCGATGCGGAAAGCGCCTATGACGGGGTTTGGGCATGCGCCAGCCTGCTCCATGCCCCCGCCGCCGAGCTGGCCGGCGACCTCGCCCGCATCCACGCCGCCCTGCGGCCCGGCGGGCTGTTCGTGGCCAGCTTCAAGGCCGGCTCGGGCGAAGGCCGCGACAGGTTCGGCCGCTATTACAACTATCCCGACGCCGACACCCTGATGGCCCGATACCGCGCGGCAGCGGACTGGTCGGCGCTGACGCTCGAAACCGAGGCCGGCAGCGGCTATGACCGCCAGCCCACGCAATGGCTGTGGGTGAGCGCCCGCAAATAGCGGCGCCTCAGCCCCTCTCCCCGCTCGTGAGCGTCGCCACCTCGATCAGCGCCCTGTCGGTGTGCACGGTGATGGCCAGATGCTCGGCCTGCACCACGTCCAGGATCTTGCTCGGCCGATAGGCGCAGATGGCGGTCCCGCCCGCATGGCGCACGCTGGGATAGACGATGCCGTCCGCCCCCGCCGCGCGCAGGCCTTCCCCGAAGGCCTGGCTCGCCCGGTAATCCCGCGCATCGAGCAGCGGCCCCTGCGCCGCATGCCCCAGATCGTGGAAATCGCCCTCGAGCCGGGCGCGATAGACCCGGAAGTGCCGGCTCTGCGGGCTCAGCCCGCGCGCCCAGGCCTCGCGGCGCAGATGGTGGCCCACCTCTGCGATTCCGGTCTCGATCCGCCCCGCCCCATACCAGGCGCCCAGGTCGGGCCCCGAAAAGCGCGCGCCCATCGGGGGCGCATGCAGGAACGCCGCCATGACGATGGAGGCATTGGGCCGGCCGAACACCCATTCCTGCCGCGGCAGCCGCGCCAGGCGCTCGGCGACCAGCCGGTCATTGGTCCAGCCCGCCAGCTCCATCACCGCTTCGAGATCGGCCGGATCAGCCGCGGATTCGAACAGCGCCACGGGCGGAAAGCGCGACGGGATCAGCCTGTGGCTGGGCTGGGGCGCGGCCACAAGCGGGGCTAGCGCCATGCGATGTCCCGGTCGGTGGTGGGCGCGAAGCTGGTGTCGATGGCATTGGGCGCCATATAGAGCCCGCCCCGCGCCGCATCGAGGAAGCGCCGCACCAGCATCAGCCCATCCAGGGTGCCATTGGTGATGAGCGCCAGCGGCGGCTGGCCGCCGAAGACCGGGGCGCGATGCGGCCCCTTGAGCCAGGCCAGCGCCTCCCCCTCGGTTTCGAACAGCACGCCCAGCGCCTGATGGATGCCGAACAGGGCCGAAAGCCGCATCAGCGCATCCACGTCCAGCGTCACCGCGCCGTGCTCGCGCGCGATGCGCAGCCAGTTGTGATAGGTCGAGCGCGAGGGGTAGCCCAGGATCAGCCGGCGCTGCTCCTCGCTCAGCCCCCAGGTCTCGGCAATGCTGGCGAAGCTGCGCAGGGCCGGCCCGCTCAGCCGCCGGCGATTGGCCGGCTCGAACCGCCCCAGGGGAGCGGCTTCACCACCGGCGATAAAGGGGGCCTGGTGCATTTCCGAAAATCCATGGCTGGCCATTTGCGCCTCCTTGGATCTTCATATAGTCCAAATCCAGACCTCCTACAAGGTCATTTGTCCAATTTTGGACAATCAGCCCTCGCGGCGCACCACTTCCGGCAGCAGCCCCTTGGGCGCGTAGCGCAGCGCAATGGTGATGACCACGCCGAGCACGAAGACGCGCATCTGCAGGGCTCGTGAGTCGATCTCGGGAATAGCGCCCCAGCCCAGCCCCTCGGTGAGGTGGGACAGGTTGACGAAGATGAGCTGCGCCAGCGGGTCGGAAATCACCCAGACGATGTAAATGAGGAACGAGCCCAGCACCACGCCCCAATTGTTGCCCGCCCCGCCCACGATCACCATCACCCAGATCATGAAGGTGTGGTTGATCGGCTGGTAGCCGGACGGATCGAAGATCTGCGCGAAGGTGGCCAGGATCGCGCCGCCCACGCCCATCAGCACCGAGCCGAAGATGAACAGCTCCAATTGCCGCCCGGTGACGTCCTTGCCCATCGAGGCCGCGGCGATGTGATTGTCGCGGATGGCGCGCATCATGCGGCCCCAGGGCCCGCCATAGGCGCGCTGCACCAGCGCGAAGGCGACGATGAGGATGAGGGCGGCCAGGATGAGGAAGGACAGGCGCGCGGTGATGAAGCTGTCGGGAATGGACAGGCCCGCCGCCTGCAATTGCTGGGGCAGCGGCGTCGGCCAGGGCATGGGCGACACGGTCATGGTGCCGCGCGTCAGCCAGTCCATGTTCTTGATGAGCGCCCGCAGGATTTCGGAGATGCCGATGGTGGCGATGGCCAGGTAATCGGTGCGCAGCCCCAGGCTGATCTTGCCGATATAGAAGGCGATGATGGCCGACACCAGCCCGCCAAAGGCCCAGCCCAGCACCGGATGCAGCCCCAGCCCGCCGACGAAGCCGGCGGTGGATTCGATATAGGCCGCCGCCGGGTCGATCTGGCTGCGATAGACCAGATAGCCGATGAACCAGGCCAGCCCCACCAGCACCGCGCGGCCCTTGCCGCCGATGCCGATGCGCGGGCTCTGCCGCGCCGCCAGCACCAGCATGAGCCCGAAGAGGAAGGCGAGCAGGGCCCGCCCCAGCAGCATCGGCCCCTCACTCTGCCAGAAGGCCATGTTGACCGGATAGGAGAGGAACACGGTCGAGGCCCCGCCCACCATCAGGAAGCCCATGATGGCGAAGTTGAACAGGCCCCCATAGCCCCACTGGATATTGAGCCCCAGCGCGATCAGCGCATAGCCGGTCGCCTGGATGAGGATGAGCAGGATCGAGGCCGTGCCCTGCACCAGCCCCACCACCAGCACGATGATGAACATGGCCGCGAACAGCAGCAGTCCCCGACGCAGCGGCGTGTCCCAGCCGGAATTGGCCGTAGCGGCGCTCATGTCGAAGCTCCCTTGAAGATGCCGGTGGGCCGCACCAGCAGGGTGATGACGAGAATGACGAAGGCCACGGTGAGCTTGTATTCGGTGGGCACCAGCGCCAGGTTGGCCGGCAGTTCCATGCCCTCGGGCAGGATGGCGTTGAGCGGACGCAGGATCGCGGTCCAGTTGAACACCGCCAGCGTTTCGGCGAAGGCGATGAGGAACCCCCCGACGATGGCGCCATAGGCATGGCCCAGTCCGCCCACGATGGCGGCGGCGAAGATGGGCAGCACGATGTTGAAGGCCAGGTCCGGCATCAGCGCCACGTCCAGCGCCAGCATGGTGCCGGCAACGCAGGCCAGTGAGCCGGCGATGACCCAGGTCACCCGCACCACCAGTGCCGTGTTGATGCCCGAAACCTGCGCCAGGTCGGCATTGTCGGCCATGGCGCGCATGGCCTTGCCCAGCCGCGAGCGGGTGAGGAACAGATGCAGCGCCACCACCAGCGCCGCCGTCACCGCGAACATGATGAGCTGCGGCTCTGTGATGTTGATCGGGCGCGAGCCGCCGGCCCAGCTCATGTCGAGGCGGAAGATGTCCTTGGCCTCGCCGGCGACATACATGGTCTTGGTGCCCGAGCCGAAGATCAGGCGGATCAGCCCCTGGATCATCAGCGTCACCCCGATCGAGGCGATGAGCAGCGTCACCGGCTTGGCGCCGCGCGCCCGCAGCGGCGCGTAAAAGCCCTTGTCGATTCCCAGCGCCAATATGGCGGTGATGACCATGGCCACCGGCAGCACCACGAACCCCATGGGCAGGGGCAGCACCACCCCCATGGCGGCCAGCGCCGAGGCCAAAACGAAGCCGATGAAGGCGCCCATGGTCATCATGTCGCCATGGGCGAAATGGGCGAAGCGCAATATCCCGAAGATCAGCGTCACGCCGATGGCGCCCAGCGCGTAGATCGATCCCAGCACGGTGCCCGAAATGAGGACGCGGTTGATGAAGAAAATCAGCTCGTCCACGGCTAGCCCCCCAGGAAACTCTTGGCCACTTCCGGATCGGCGATCAGTTCCGGTCCGGTGCCGGTGAAGCGGTTCTGCCCCTGCGCCAGAACGAAGCCGCGCGTGGCGAAGGCCAGCGCCTGGCGCGCATTCTGCTCCACCATCAATATGCCCACGCCTTCCTTGTTGACGCGCATGATGGTCTCGAAGATCTCGATGACATAGCGGGGCGACAGGCCCGCCGAGGGCTCGTCCAGCATCAGGAGCGTGGGCTTGCTCATCAGCGCCCGGCCCATGGCCACCATCTGGCGCTGCCCGCCCGAAAGCTCGCCCGCCGGCTGGCGGCGCTTTTCCTTGAGCACCGGGAACATGTCATAGACCCAGGCCATGGTGCCGGAAAAATCGTCCGGGCGCGTGAAGGCGCCCATTTCCAGGTTTTCCTCGACGCTGAGCGAGGTGAAGACGTTCTTTTCCTGCGGCACGAAGGAGAGGCCCTTGGGCACGAGCTTGTCGGGAAGGGAATTGGCGATATTCTCCCCGCCGAATTCGATGGTGCCGCCGGTGACCTTGAGCAGCCCGAAAATGGCCTTGAGCGTGGTCGACTTGCCCGCGCCATTGGGCCCCACGATCACCCCGATATCGGATTGGTCGATGGCGATGTCGACGCCGTTGAGGATGGGCGCGCCGCCATAGCCGCCCACGACGTGTTTCAGTTCGATCAGGGGCATGGCTTAAGCGGCCTCCACGGGGGTGCCGAAGTAGGCCTCGACAATGGCCGGGTTAGCGCGGATCTCGGCCATGGGGCCTTCGGCGATCTTCTCGCCCTGGGCCATCACGATCACCGGGTCGCACAGCCGCCCGATCAAATCCATGTCGTGCTCGATGACGAAGAAGGTGTAGCCCAGTTCGCGGTTCATCCGCTCGATATTGGCGGCCAGGTCGTTGAGCAGGGTCTTGTTGACGCCCGCCGCCACCTCGTCCAGCAGCACGATCTTGGCGTCCACCATCATGGTGCGGCCCAATTCGAGGAGCTTCTTCTGCCCGCCAGAGAGATTGCCGGCCAGTTCGTTGCGCACATGGCCGAGCTTGAGGAAGTCGATGACGTCCAGCGCCTTCTTGCGCACGTCCTTTTCGCGGGCGCGCACCAGGCCGGGCCGGAACCAGTTGGCGGTCAGGCGTTCCCCCGGCTGGTCGCCGGGCACCATCATCAAATTCTCCAGCGCCGTCATCTGCGAGAATTCATGCGCGATCTGGAAGGTGCGCAGCATGCCGATGCGGAACAATTCGTGCGGCTGGAAGCCGGTCACGTCCTGCCCGTCGAACAGGATCTCCCCCTCATCGGGCACGATATTGCCGGCCACGATGTTGAACAGGGTCGACTTGCCCGCCCCATTGGGGCCGATCAGCCCCGTGATGGAGCCGCGCCTGACCGAAAGCGAGCAATTATTGACGGCGGTGAGCCCGCCAAAGCGTTTGCTGACGTTGCGAACGTCGATGACCAAGTCGGAGGACAAATGCGGCGTCCCGTTTCCTGAAAGAGTCCGAAAGCCCGGTTCAATCCGGGCAATTTTGCGGCATCTGGTCACAAGAGAGACTAAGGGTCAACTCCAACCCGCCAATCAAAGGCTGGCGAGCACGGCATCGGCTGTGGATTTATTGTTGGCGCAGGGCACGTCGTAGAGCGTGGCCAGCCGCGTCAGCGCCTTGACGTCCACATCGTGCGGCTGGGCCGAAAGCGGATCGATGAAGAAGATCAGCATGTCGAGTTTGCCCTCGGCGATCATGGCGCCCAATTGCTGGTCCCCGCCCAGCGGCCCGCTCTTGAGCCGGTGGACCGGCAGGCCCGTCGCCGCCATCACCCGCGCCCCGGTGGTGCCGGTGCCCCACAATTCGTGCCGGGAGAGCTTTTCCCTGTGCCGCTCCGCCCAGGCGCAGAGCTCATCCTTCTTGTCGTCATGCGCCACCAGGCCGATCCGCGCCATGCTGCCCTCTCCTTGCTCCGCCCGTGTTCAAGCACGAGGCGGGGGAAAAGGGCAATGGGTTGACCCACCATCCTTCACCTCTCCCCCTGGGGAGATCGGGCGAAAGAGCCGATGACTCCGGGCAAAGGCGAAACGCCCTAGAACTCGCTCCACTCCGCCGCCAGCGCCGCATTGCCCACCGCCTTCAGCTTCGGGGCCGGCCGGCGCGCCGGCGCAACGGCAACCTCGCCCTCGAGCCGGAACACGTCGACGATCCCATCGAGCGCGCTGGCCTGGGCCTCGGTCTGCTCGATGGCGGCATTGGTTTCCTCCACCAGCGCCGCATTGTGCTGGGTCATCTCGTCCATCTGGCGCACCGCCACCGACACCTGCACCAGCGCCGCGGCCTGCTCGCTATTGGCCTGGGCGATGGAATCGATCAGCGTCGAGCTTTCCTCCGCCCCGGCCAGGATGGCGAGCAGCTTCTCGCCCGCCTGCTCCACCAGCCGCGAGCCGGTCTTGACCTCGCCGGCACTGGCCTCGATCAGCGCCTTGACCTCGCCCGAGGCCTGCGCCGCGCTCTGCGCCAGCCGCCGCACTTCCACCGCCACCACGGCGAACCCCTTGCCCGCATCCCCGGCCCTTGCCGCTTCCACCGAGGCGTTGAGGGCCAGCAGATTGGTCTGGAAGGCGATGTCATCGATCATGCCGATGATGTTGGAGATCTTGGCCGAAGAGGCCTCGATGGCATCCATGGCCGCATTGGCCGCCTTCATCACCGCCCCGCCTTCGGTGGCCCCGCTCGACACCGCCTGCGCCTTCTGGCTGGCGGTGGCGGCGCGCCCGGCATTGTCCTGCACCGCTTGCGAAAGCTGCTCGACCGAGGCCGAGGTCTCCTCGATGGTGGCCGCCTGCCGCGTCGTGCGCTCGGACAGGTCATTGGCGCCCGAAAGGATTTCGCCGGTCGCCGTCTTGAGCGCCCGCGAGGTCTTTTGCAGGCTCCCCACGATCTCCTGCAGGCGCAGCAGAGACTGGTTGAAGGCCTGCCGCAACTGCTCGTATTGGCCGGTGAATTCCTCCTCGATCCGCCCGCTGAGATCGCCTTCCGCCATCTTGGAAAGGCTCTCATGCAGCGCCGCGATCACCCCTTCGGCGCGCTTGCGCTCGGTGATGTCGGTGGCGAACTTGATGACCTTGACCGGCTGTCCCCGCGCGTCGAACACCGGATTATAGGAGGCCTGGATCCACACCTCCCACCCGTTCTTGCCCAGCCGGCAGAATTCGCCCGACACATATTCGCCCGCGCCCAGCCGCTGCCAGAAGCGGGCATAGTCGGGGCTGGCGACGAAATCGGGCGCGCAGAACATCGAATGATGCCGCCCCGCGATCTCCTCCAGCCGATAGCCCAGCGTGGCCAGGAAATTCTCGTTGGCGGTGCGCACCACCCCGTCGAGCCCGAATTCGATCACCGCCTGCACCCGGCTGATCGCCGCGATCTGGGCGGCATGGTCGGCGGCCCGGTTCTGCTCCTCGGTGATATCGGTGGCGCATTTGATGACCCCCACCGCCCGGCCGCGTGCGTCGAACACCGGATTGTAGCTGGCCTGCAGCCACACTTCCCGCCCGCCTTTGCCCAGGCGGCGGAACACCCCGGTCTGCGGCTTGCCCGCCGCCAGCTCGTCCCAGAAGCGCGCATAGGCGGGCGAGGCCACGTCCTCGGGGGCCAGGAACATCCGGTGATGCTGCCCCGCGATCTCGGGCAATTGATAGCCGAGCGCGGTGAGGAAGTTCTCGTTGGCCGAAACGATGGTCCCGTCCAGCCGCAATTCGATCACCGCCTGGCTGCGCATTATCGCCGCCAGCCGCGCGGCCTGGGTCCCGTCCCCGCGTGCAAATCCCATCATGGCAAATCCCTCCCGTCACCGTGTCAAGTCAGTCTAGGAAGGAAGGGATAAGCTGCCCTTGTGCCGCCGCTCCCGGCTTTTGCGTAGCCCGCTCCGCAAAAACCCGTCGGGAAAACCGAAAAGGGCGCCCGCAGGCGCCCTTTTTTCTAGAATTCGTTCCAGTCGCTGGCGAGGGCGGCATTGCCCAGGCTGGCCGGCGCCGGCGCGGCCTGTTTCGGCCGCCCCGCCCGCGCCGCGGGCAGGGACCTTTGCGCGCCGGGCTCGATCCGGAACACATCGACGATGCTGTCCAGTTCTCCCGCCTGCCCTTCGGTCTGCTCGATGGCGGCGTTGGTCTCTTCCACCAGCGCCGCATTGTGCTGGGTCATCTCGTCCATCTGCCGCACGGCGATGGCCACTTCCTCCAGCGCCGCCGCCTGTTCCTTGTTGGCCTGGGCGATGGTGTCGATGAGCACCGCGCTTTCCTCGGCCCCCGACAGGATGTCGAGCAGGGTCTCGGCCGCCTGCCCCACCAGCTTGGTGCCGCTTTGCACCTCGTTGGCGCTGGCCTCGATCAGGGCCTTCACTTCCGAGGACGCATTGGCCGCGCTCTGGGCCAGCCGCCGCACTTCCACCGCCACCACGGCAAAGCCCTTGCCGGCATCGCCCGCCCTTGCCGCTTCCACCGAAGCGTTCAAGGCCAGAAGATTGGTCTGGAAGGCGATATCGTCGATCATGCCGATGATGTTGGAAATCTTGGCCGAAGAGGCCTCGATGGCGCCCATGGCCGCATTGGCCTTCTTCATGGCGTCGCCGCCCACCGTGGCGCTCTTGGCCACCAGTTGCGCCTTGTCGCTGGCCGTGGCGGTGCGCCGGGCATTTTCGACCACCGCCTGCGAAAGCTGCTCGACCGAGGCCGAGGTCTCCTCGATGGTGGCCGCCTGGCGCGTGGTGCGCTCGGCCAGGTCGTTGGCCCCGGCCAGGATTTCCCCCGTCGCCCCCTTCAGCGCCCGCGAGGTGCGCTGCAATTGCCCGACAATGCCGGTCAGCCGGTCGGCCACCGCATTGGTGTCGTCCTTGATCTGGGAAAATTCGGGCTCGAAATCAGCGGTGATGCGGCTGGTGAGGTCGCCCGCCGCCATGTCCTTGAGCACCGTGCCGGTCAGAGACACCGCCCGGCTGATCCTGGCCTTGGCGGCCTCGTCAGCCTCATGGGCATCGGCGATCAGCTTGTCGAAATAGGCCGAAACCCCGATATCGATGTCGAGCAGGGTGGATTTGACCAGGTCGGCCAGCCCCAGCGCCATCTCGGCGGCGCCGGCCATGATCTCCTCGCTGGTGGGCGCCCGCTCGCGGCCGAACCGGCCCCGGCGCGGCGCCAGGATCTCCTGCATGATCTCCCCGACCAGCCCGGTAATCAGTGTTTCCACGATCAGTCCGTAGCCCCCGATATGCCAGCGCGGCTCGAGCCCGATCATGGCGTGGCGCAGCCCCACCTGGGCGCTGGCGCGGAAATAATCCGCGTCGAACGCTCCGGCGGCGATGGCCTGCCAATGGCCGACCTGCCGGGCCTTGGTCCGGTCCATCTGCTGCCGGCCCTGGAAGAATTTGGCCACTTCGGGTGTGGCGATCAGCTTGTCGTAGAACTTGTCCAGCGCGATCGACAGGTGCTTTTCGACATGGCCCCGCAGGGCTTCCGACCTTTGCCGGCTGGCGGCGTCGATACCGATGAAGTCGAGGCGGGACTTGAGGTTTTCGGCGGCATTATCAGGGGAGGTCATGAACGTACTCAAATGGGAGTAAAATCGATTTTGAACCGCGTCGGGCTCAGGCAATGTGACCTGGATCAAATGCCGCCAGCTTGCCTCAATCATGGTGAACAGGCCGTTAACCGGCCCGGCGCGCACCCTCTCCCGCTCCCGGCGCCAGCCGCCCCATGACCTCCTCGAACGCCCCGGCCCGCGTCTCCGCCTGCCGCAGCCGCGTGAGGGTCCGCTCCACCAGCGCAGCGCCCTGTCCCATCATCGCCTCGAGCTGGCGCGCCCGGGCCTCCACCGTCGCGATGCCCTGCGCCTGCGCCGCGCCCTCCTGGGCAATCGTGTCGAGCAGGCCGGCATTCTCGCCCAAGGCATCGCCTATCAGGGCAAGCCGGCCTTGCGCATCGGCCACCAGCCGCGCTCCCCCCGCCACCTCGCCCAGGCAGGTCTGGATCTGCGCCTTGATATCGGCCGAGGCCCGCGCCGCCTCCTGCACCAGCCGCCGCACCTCCGTCGCCACCACGCCGAACCCCTTGCCGGCCTCGCCGGCCCGCGCCGCCTCCACCGAGGCGTTGAGCGCCAGGAGGTTGGTCTGGAAGGCGATGTCGTCCATGGCCTTCATCAGGCCGGAAATGGCCGCCGAGGCCTGGGTGATCCGCGTCATCGCCGCCCCGGCTTCTTCCATCGCCGCGCTGCCCGCCGCGACATCGGCCGAGACCGCCCGCGCCCGCGCGCCGGCCTCCCCCGCCTTGCCGGCGACCTCCCCGGCCATGCGGTTGAGCGCACTCACCTCCGCCATGGTCTCCGCCAGGGCCTCCGCCTGCGCCGCGCCGCACCCGGCCAGTGCCTCGGCCTCCGAAAGCACCGCTTCGCTCGCCGCCCGCAGCGCGCCGCTTCCCGCGCCCAGCCGCTCCATCAGCAGCCCCAGCGCTTCGCCCGCCTTGTTGGCCTCGGCCTGCAAGCTGGCGAAGGCGCCGTCCTCATGCCCTTCCATGCGCCGGTTGAAATCGCCCTGTGCCAGCCCCGCCAGCAGGGCGCCGGCATCGGCGGCGCCGCGCGCGAGACTTTCCAGCAGCGCGTTGAGATCGCCCGCCAATCCCCGCATTTCCGCATCGGCAAGCTGGGTGCCGACCCGGCGCGAGAAATCGCCCCGCCGCGCCGCATCCACCGCCGCGCCGATATCCGCGTGCAGCGCCCGCGCCATGCGCGCCTGCGCCTCGCGCTCATCGTTCATGTCGCGCTCGGCGGCGGCCAGGTCGAGCATCTCCCTGGCATTGACGCGCAGTCCCTCCACCGCCTCGGCCATGAATCCCAGCTCGTCGGCCCGTTCAAGGCCCGGCACGGCCGTATCGAGCCGCCCCGCAGCGATGGCGCCCAGCGCCTGTTGCAGCCGCGTGATCGGCCGCATGATGCCGCGGGCGAAAACCAGGCTGATGATCGCCGCCACCGCCAAAAGCCCGAATCCCACGCCCAGCAGCGCCATGCGCAGCCCGGCGGCCGGCGCGGCCATGTCCGTCGCCTTCTCCAGCGCCACCACCGTCCAGTCCATGCCGCCGAAATCCAGGGAGGCCGAGGCCGTGCCATGGCTCGCGCCCTTGAGCGCCAGCGGCACGCCGCTTCCGGCCCAGTCATTGCGCGCCAGCCCGTCGGGGCCCAGAAGATAGAGCTCCCCGCTCTCCCCCAGCCCCGCAATGTCTTGCAACACCGCCGCGATCGGCGCCGGCCAGAGCTGGAAGGCGATCGCCCCGACAAGCCGCCCCTGCGCATGGACGGGGCTGGCGACGAACCCCATCACCGCCCCATTGCCCGGCCCATAGGGCGCGAAATCGGAGAACACCACCGCCCCCGGCGTTGCCGCCAGCGCCGCCCGCACCACGCGGCCCAGGCCGCTTTCCGCCCATGGGCCGGTGGCCAGATCGGTGCCGAAATCGGCCCGCTTGACCACCGAATAGAGATTGGCCGCCTGCGCATCGAACAGCAGGACATCGCCCAGCCCCCGCTGCGTCTGCAACAGCGTCAGGTCGGCATGAAGGCTCGCATGCACCCGGTCATAGCCCGCCAGCACCCCGGAGCCGTCCAGATGCGCCCGCTCCCCGGCCCCATGCGGGTTTTCCCCGAGATAGGCGGCTTGCAGCCTTTCGGTCGCGTCGCCCTCGATCGCCGTCATCGCCCTGCCCAGCCGCCCGATGGCGCCGGCGATGTCCTGCCGCCCCGCAAAAAGGGTGAGGTCGTCGGCCACGCCCCCGAAATAGCGCTCCAGCCCGGCCCGCGCATTATCCGCCGCCGCGTGCAGGCGCTGCCCGGCGGCATCGGCCAGCAGGCCATTGCCGACCAGCGTCGCGGCAAACACCAGCCCGGCGCCGGTGAACAGCGTCAGGATCATCCCCATTGCCGGCAGCTTGAAGGCCAGTTTGAGCTGTGCGGTCATCCGAACCATCCGGGGGTGAACCAGCCTGCCCATGGGGCAAGGCACGCCCGCAGCCCCTGTTCCGCAGTCCGACGCGGCCGGATGATAGAAAGCCTATGGTTAACGAAACCCTTCCGGAGCGATCCTAGAACTCGCTCCAGTCGGCGGCCAGCGCCGCATTGCCCTGGCTGAGATAGGCCTGCGCCGCCTTGCGCGCCGCCGCCGGTTTCCGGCCCGGTGCGGCCGGCGCCACCCGCCCCGCCGCTTCGCTTCCGGTGTGGAAGGTGCCCACGATGGTGTCGAGCGCGCTGGCCTGGGCCTCGGTCTGCTCGATGGCGGCGTTGATCTCCTCCACCAGGGCGGCGTTATGCTGGGTCATCTCGTCCATGGTGCGCACGGCGGTGTTGACCTCCTCGATGGCCGAAGCCTGCTCGCGGCTTTCCCGCGCGATGCCGTCCATCAGCTCATTATTGGCGCGCGCCGCCTCCAGCATGGCCGCCAGCCGCCCGGCTGCGTCCGAAACAAGGCGCGAGCCCAGCGTCACCTCGCCCGCCGATTGCTCGATCAGGGCCTTGACCTCCGATGAGGCCTCGGCGGCGCTCTGCGCCAGCCGCCGCACCTCCACCGCCACCACGGCAAAGCCCTTGCCGGCCTCGCCGGCGCGCGCCGCTTCCACAGAAGCGTTGAGCGCCAGAAGATTGGTCTGGAAGGCGATGTCGTCGATCATGCCGATGATGTTGGAGATCTTGGCCGAAGAAGCCTCGATGGCGTCCATGGCTGCGTTGGCCTCGTTCATCACCTGCCCGCCCTCTTCGGCGGTGCGCGTCACCGCATTGGCATTGACGCTGGCCTCGCGTGCCCGATCGGCATTGTGCATCACCGTCGAGGCCAGTTGCTCCATGGCCGCCGAGGTCTCTTCGATGGTCGCCGCCTGCTTGGTGGTGCGCTCCGACAGATCATTGGCGCCCGAGAGGATTTCCCCGGTCGCGGTCTTGAGCGACCCCGAGGTGCCGCGCAACTGCTGCACCACCTCGCTCAGCCTGTCCGCCACCGCATTGGTGTCGGCCTTGAGGGTGGCGAAGGCCCCCTCATAATCCCCTTCCATGCGGCGGGTGAGGTCGGTATTGGCCAGCGCGGTCAGCACCTGCCCGGTCTCGTCCAGCCCGCGCTCCACCGTGCCCAGCAGGCTGTTGATGCTGCTGGCCAGCCCGTTGAGCGTCGCATCGGCGAATTCGGCCGACACCCGATGGGTGAAATCGCCGACATTGGCCGCGTCCACCGCCGCGCCGAAGGCATTCTGCAATTGCGCCATCATGGCGCGCCGGTTGTCTTCCTCGGCCACGATGCGCGCCGCCTCCGCCTCGGTCATCTGGCTGATCTTGAGCCCGTTCTCGCGGAACACCTCCACCGCCCGCGCCATGGCGCCGATTTCGTCCCGGCCGGCCTGGTAGGGCACGTCGGTGTCGTAGCGCCCCTGCGCCAGCTCGCCCATGATGGCGGTCATCCGCCGGATCGGCTTGACGATGAAGCCGGCGCCCAGCCATACCAGCCCGCCGATCACCGCCAGCAGCGCCAGCGTCGCCAGGCCCGCCATGTTGCGCATGTGGTCCACCGATTCATAGATCACCGAGGTCGGCACCGTCATAATCATGGTCCACTGGTCCTCGACGCCGCTGAAGCGCAGCGGCGCCGTCACCACGAACTGGCTGGTGCCGGTCTCGTCGACATAGGTCATGCCCTTTTCCATGAGCTCGGTATCGAGCAGCGCCGCCGCGATGTCCGGGGTCAGCACCGCGCCCACCTGGCTCGGATCGGGATTGACCACCCAGCTATTGGCGCTGCTCACCAGCATCACCGAGCCGACCCCGAAGGGCCGCAATTGCGAGATGACCCCGGAAATGGTGTCCAGCGTCAGATCGGAGGTGACGATGCCCACCGGCTTGCCGCCCTTGTGCACCACCACGCTCACCGTGCTGAGCAGCGTCTCCACCCCGTTGACGGGATAGGAGAAGGGCGGGGTCAGCACGTTGCGATCTTCCCGCAGCGGCAGGTCGTACCAGCTTTCGGTGCCGTTTTCCGGCGTCATAATCAGCGGCTCGACCGCGATCCCGCCATTGGAGCGGGTGAAATAGGGCACGAAGCGTCCCGCCTCGTCCGAATAGGGGTGGCCGACATAATCGGCGTCGCGCCCGTCGAAGGCATTGGTGTCGAAGGCCAGCGTCATGCCGATCACAGAGGGCTGCGCGCTCATGCTGGCGATAATCAATTGCCCCAGCTGGTCGCGGTCCAGCAGCTCTTGCTGCACCAGCCCCTCCACGGCAGCGGCGACGCTGCGCGTCGAGGCGATGACGCCGCCCATCTGCCCGGTGGCCAGTTGGCTGTATTCGCCCAGCATGGCCCGGGCCCGGGCCTCCGCCTCATGGCCGGCCGTCTGATAGGTGAGCGAAATGCCCCCGGCCACGATGGCGCCGATGGCCCCCACGGTCAGGACCCCGGTCGCCAGGACCAGCTTCATGCGGATGGATAGATCACTGAGCTTCATGTGCCGAACCTCCACGGGTCCGCCCCCTGGCAGCCCGACGCTGAAGCTTATAAGAACAAATGCGTATTAAACTCCGGTAAACCATGATCTGGCCGGCAAAACGAAACAAAGGGCGCCGAAGCGCCCTTTCTTGACTCTGTGTTTTACTTATGGGCCGGGGCTAAAACTCGGACCAGTCGCTGGCCAGGGCCGCATTGCCGTCGCTGAGATAGGATTTGGCGGCGCTGCGCAAGCGGCTGGCCCGGTCGGTGCGGGCCGGCGGCTCCGGCCGCGCCGGCGCCGGGGCCTGGCGCACCGGCCTGTCCTCGCCATCCTCGAGCGTGAAGATGTCGACCACCCGGTCGAGCTCGCTCGCCTGTCCCTCGGTCTGCTCGATGGCGGCATTGGTCTCTTCCACCAGCGCCGCATTGTGCTGGGTCATCTCGTCCATGGTGCGCACCGCCACCGACACTTCCTCGATGGCGCCCGCCTGGGTGCGGCTGGCCTGCGCGATGGACTGCATCAGCGCGGCGTTCTCGTCCACCGCCGCCAGCATGGCGGAAAGCTGCTCAGCGGCGTTGGAGACCAGCTTGCTGCCACCCTTCACTTCCGAGGCCGATTGCTCGATCAGCGCCTTGACGTCGGCCGAGGCGCTGGCCGCGCTCTGCGCCAGCCGGCGCACTTCCACCGCCACCACGGCAAAGCCCTTGCCGGCGTCCCCGGCCCTTGCCGCTTCCACCGAGGCGTTGAGCGCCAGCAGATTGGTCTGGAAGGCGATATCGTCGATCAGCCCGATAATGTTGGAGATCTTGGCCGAGGATTGCGTGATGCGCTCCATGGCCGCATTGGCCTCGGTCATGGTCGTGCCCGTCTGGGCGGCGCTGGCCGAAACCGCCTTGGCCTTGCCATCGGCGTCCTCTGCCATGCGGGCATTGTCGGCCACCGTCTGGGCCAATTGCTCCATGGCCGCCGAGGTTTCCTCGATGGTCGCCGCCTGCTTGGTGGTGCGCTCGGAAAGGTCGTTGGCCCCGGCCAGCAATTCGCCGGTCGCGGTCTTGAGCGCCCGCGAGGTCTGGCGCAATTGCGTCACCACCTCGCTCAGCTTGTCGCCCACCGCATTGGTGTCGGCCTTGAGCCGGGCGAAGGCCCCCTGGTAATCGCCCGCCATGCGCCGGGTAAGGTCGGTATTGGCCAGGGCCGCCAGCACCGCGCCGGTCTCCCCGATGCCGCGATCCACCGTCTCGACCAGATTGTTGACGCTGCCCGCCAGCGCATTGAGCTCGGGATCGGGAAACTGCGCATGCACGCGCTTGGAGAAATCCCCGGCGATGGCGGCATCCACCACCTCGCCGAAAGCGGCCTGCAGGGCCACCATCATGTCGGTGCGCTCGATGCGGCGGCGCTGCGAGGCGGCCCGCTCCTCCTCGCTCATCTGGCTCATCTTGAGCCCGTTCTCGCGGAAGATTTCCACGGCCCGCGCCATGGCGCCGATTTCGTTGCTGCGCCCGGCATAGGGCACCTCGGTCTCGAAATTGCCCGAGGCGATGGCATCCATGGCCGCGGCCAGCCGCGGGATGGAGCGGGTGAGAAGGCGCGACAGCACCAGGCTCGCCGCCCCCATGGCCAGCAGCAGCACGCCCCCCATCACCACCATGCCCGGCACCGCCGCCATGGCCGAGGCCGAGGCGAGCCCGGCATCCTTGCCCACCCAGAAGGCGCCGAGCAGGGAGCCGTCGAGCTTGTGGATGGGATAAAAGGCGCTCTGGAACATCCGGCCATGCACCTCGGCCACCCCTTCCCAAGGCAGCCCCTCGAGCAATTGCCCATGCGGCGCGCTTTCGGGATCGAGCGCGAAATCGATGGCGCGCTTGCCCTCCTCGCCCGGAAAGCTCGAGGTCTTGGCCAGGAACTGCCCGCTGGCGGGATCGTAGCCGAACACGGCCGACTCCCCGCCAGTGACGCGGGTCACCGAATCCACCGCGCTGGTATCGTAGAAGAAGGGCAGCGCCAGCGTGTTGAAGGCGGCGACGTCATTGTCCTCGCCCCAGGTGACCACCGAGCCGTTGATGCGCCGCTCATAGACGGTCGCCGCGGTCTTGAGGTCCGCCTCCTGCTGCACCACGGCCTGCTGCATCGCCTGGGCGTGCAGCGAGAGATAATTGCTCACCGAATAGGCGACGATGGTGACCCCGATGCTGGCCAGGACCAGCCCCGCAATGGCTGCGGTCAGCCTTATATTGCGGATTGCGCTCATCAATTTCATGATCTTCCTCTTCCGCCGGGGCAACAGCGTCCTCTTTCCGGGCCCATCCTAGGGGTGATGGCCTTAACGGACCCTTGCTCTTGTATGGAAGAGCCGCGCCCGCTCCGGCGCGGCTCCGAACCCGGGGCGGAAAGCCTCAGAATTCGTTCCAGTCCTCGTCCACCGCCGCATTGCCGCGGCTGAGATAGGATTTGGTCACCGAGCGCAGTTTTTCCTGCAAGCCCCGCGCGCCCTCGGCCAGGGCCTTGACCGGGCCGTTGCGCGCCGGCGCCGGGGCCGAAGCGACGGCGTCCCCGCCAATGGCGAAGATGTCGACGATCCGGTCGAGCTCGCTGGCCTGCGCCTCGGTCTGCTCGATGGCGGCGTTGATCTCCTCCACCAAAGCGGCATTGTGCTGGGTCATCTCGTCCATGGTGCGCACGGCGGTGTTGACCTCCTCGATCGCCCCGGCCTGCTCGCTGCTTTCCCGGGCGATGCCGCTCATCAGCTCGTTGGACGAGCGCGCCGCCGCCACCATGGCCTCCAGCTTAGTCGCCGCGTCCAGCACCAGCGTGCTGCCGCCCTTGACCTCGCCGGCCGACTGCTCGATCAGCCCCTTGATGTCGGCCGAGGCGCTGGCCGCGCTCTGCGCCAGCCGCCGCACTTCCACGGCCACCACGGCAAAGCCCTTGCCGGCGTCCCCGGCCCTTGCGGCTTCCACCGAGGCGTTGAGCGCCAGCAGATTGGTCTGGAAGGCGATGTCGTCGATCAGCCCGATGATGTTGGAGATTTTCGCCGAGGACTGGGTGATCCGCTCCATGGCCTCGGTCGCCCGATGCATCACCTGCCCGCCCTCTTCGGCGGTGCGGGCGACGCCTGCCGCCACCGTGCTGGCTTCCCGCGCCCGCTCGGCATTCTGCGCCACCGTGGAGGCGAGCTGTTCCATGGCCGCCGAGGTCTCCTCGATGGTCGCTGCCTGCTTGGTGGTGCGCTCGGAAAGATCGTTGGCGCCGGAGAGGATTTCCCCGGTCGCGGTCTTGAGCGTGCCGGAGGTGTCGCGCAATTGCCCGACGATATCGGTCAGCTTGTCGGCCACCGCATTGGTATCGGCCTTGAGCTTGGCGAAGGCCCCCTGGTAGTCGCCGGCCATGCGCTTGGTGAGGTCGGTATCAGCCAGGGCCGAGAGTACCTCGCCGGTTTCCTCCAGCCCCCGGTCCACCGTTTCCACCAGCATGTTGACCGAGCGAGCCAGCCGGTTGAGCTCGTCATCGGGGAATTCGGCGGTCACCCGCTGGCCGAAATCGCCGGCGATGGCGGCGTCCACCACCTGGCCGAAGGCCCGTTGCAGATCCTGCATCATGGCGCTGCGCTCGGCCTGGGTCTGCACGATACGGGCCGCTTCCGCCTCGGTCATCTCGGCCACCTTGAGCCCGTTCTCGCGGAACACCTCCACCGCCCGCGCCATGGCGCCGATCTCGTCGCCGCGCGCGGCCCCGCGCACCTCGGTCTCGAGGTCGCCATCGGCCAGCGCCGCCATGGTGTCGGTCAGTTGCGAGATCGGCCGGCTGATCGAGCGGGCGAACAGCGCCCCCAGCAGCGCCGCGATGGCCAGCAGCCCGCCCCCGATCATCAGCGTCATGTTGCGCATCTGCACGACCGCGGCATAGGCCTCTTCTTCCGGCTGCACCGCCGCCACCGCCCAGGTGACGTTGCCGACGCTGACCGGCTCGGCCCGCACCACCATGCTGGCGCCGCGATAATCGTGGCTGACCCCCTCGCGGCTCACCCCGGCCAGCGCGTCGGTGATGACGTCGCTGGTGATCGCGGTGGAGAGCACGTCGGCCTGCTCGGTGCGCGGCGATTCGGTGCGCAGCAGCCCGTCGGCGCCCACCACCACCACTTCCCCGCTGCGGCCGAGCCCGGACAGGCCCGCCACTTTCTGGCTCACCGCGTCGGGCGCGATGGACAGCACCATGACGCCGCTGCTCTCCTCCTTCTCGAACACCGGCATGGCCATGAAGCTCTGCGGCGTGCCCGTGGGGGCGTAAACGGAGAAATCGACAAAGGCGGCCTGCCCGTCCGCCAGGTTCTTGGCGGCGGCGAAGGCGCGGCCGAGCCCGGAGGCGGCCAGCGTCGCATCGCTCACCACATTGGCGGCGAAATCGGTGTTCTTGGCGACCGAATAGACCACGTCGCCCGCCGCGCTGATGAGCAGCACGTCCGAATAGGCCCGCTCCTGCATCAGGGTGCGGAAGCCGGGATGGAAGCGCTTGTGGGGGGCGTCATAGGTGGCGCCCTTGCCATTGGCGCTGTCGAGCTGCGAGCGGTCCGCCGGGTTGGGATTGTCGGTGATATAGGCGGCCTGCAACTGCGCCCCGGCCCGCTCGGCCAGGCCCATGCGCAATTCGTCCAGCGCGCGGGTCAGGTTCTTGGTCGCTGTCACCGTGTCCGAGCGCTGCACGAAGAGCCGCAGATCGACCTCGACGCCCGAATAATAGTCGCTGACCATCGCCGTGGCGGTGTCGAGCGAGGCCTGCATGGATTGGTCGCGCTGCTCCTGCACCGTGGCCAGCCCGATCAGATAGCTCGCAATGCCCACGCCGGCGCTCACCACCAGGGCCGAACCCACCAGCGCCAACGGCAATTTCTGGGCGATCTTGAGTTGCGGAAAAAATCCCATCGAACACTCCAACCCTTGTCGGATCGCCCGCGCCCCCGTCCGGCGGCGGCTTCTGCCACCCCGGACCCCGCGCGATACTTTTGGCGATCGCTCCCCTGTACCGGCCCCTGCCGACGTTCCGAAACGATATAACCGGGGGCTTAACCACTTCTTACGGATAAGTTCAGAGCGCGGTTTTTTTGCCTTGCCGGCCCGAAACGACAAAGGCCATGCGCGGGGCATGGCCTTTTTCCGTCACCTTCAGGAGGGGGCTGCCGTCAGCTCAGCGCCCCGATCACCGCCTCGATGCGCTTTTTCATCGTCGAGGCGTCGAAGGGCTTGATGATGTAGTTGTTGACGCCGAAGGAGATGGCTTCCTTGACCTGCTCCTTGTCCGAGCGCCCGGTGGCCATGATGAAGGGCATGGCCTGGGTGCGCGGATGCTTGCGGATCACCTTGAGCAGCGTCAGCCCGTCGATGTCCTCCATGTTCCAGTCGGAGATAATCAGGTCCACATTGGTCTTTTCGAGCTTGCCCAGGGCGTCGCGCCCGCTCTTGGCCTCGATGATGTCCTTAAACCCCAGCTGGGTGAGGATATACTTACAAATTCCCCGCATGGACTGCTGGTCGTCGACGATGAGGACGCTGACAGCGCTGGCTTTTGGCATGGTCGTACTTCACCTTCTTCGCGCCAAAGGCTCATTCTTGAGCCCCGAACTTTGGAAAAACACTAGGCAAGAAGCGTTACAAATCTCTCAATCGGGCCGGCAGCATTGCGCCGACCCCCGCTCAGGCCGCCGATTTGAGGCGCATCAGCGCATTGGCCAGCCGCGCGGCGATGGCCTCCACCGGCGCCTGCTCGACCACCGCGCCCTCCTCGAAGGCGACGCGCGGCATGCCATAGACCAGCGCCGAGGCCTGGCTCTGGCCCACCGTATGGGCGCCCGCCTCGCGCATGAGCTTGAGGCCGCGCGCCCCGTCGCGTCCCATGCCGGTCAGGATCGCCCCCACCGCCATCGGCCCGACCACGCGCGCCACCGATTCGAACAGCACATCGACGCTGGGCCGGTGCCCGCTGGTCAGGTCGTCCTGGCCCAGCCGCGCCTTGAGCTGGCCCGAGCTGCGCTCGACCCGGAGGTGATAATCCCCCCGCGCCACATAGGCATGGCCGGGCAGAAGCGGCATGCGATCCTCCGCCTCCACCACGCTGAGCGCGCAGACCTCGTCCAGCCGCGCGGCGAAGCGCCCGGTGAAGCCCGCCGGCATGTGCTGGGCGATGACGATGGGCGGGCAATCGACCGGCATGTTGGTGAGCACGGTGCGGATGGCTTCCACCCCGCCGGTCGAGGCGCCGATGGCGATCAGCGCGCCGGCCGGGGCCGCCGCGGTCTTGACCGCGGCCTTGGGCGTCTCCACGCGGCTGGTCGAGCGCCCGCGCACGTCCGACTTGGCCGCGGCGCGGATCTTGTCGCGCAGATTGGCGCCGAACACCTCGATGCCGCCCTCGAATTCGGCGCTGGGCTTGGCGACGAAATCCACCGCGCCCAGCTCCAGCGCCAGCAGCGTTTCGCTGGCCCCTTTCTTGGTGAGGGTGGACACCATCACCACCGGGGTGGGCCGCAGCCGCATCAGCCGGTCGAGGAATTGCAGCCCGTTCATATTGGGCATTTCGATGTCCAGCGTCACCACGTCGGGGTTGAGCGCCTTGATCTTCTCGCGCGCATCCATGGGATCGGTGGCCGTTCCCACCACGGTGATGTCGCCGTCCCGCGCCAGCATGCGCGAGAGCACCTCGCGGATCAGCGCCGAATCGTCGACGACCAGGACCTTGATGCTCATGCCGCTTCCCGCCTGCTTGCACTGCGTTTGGATTGATAGATGGTCTTGCCCACGAGGCGGAACCCTTCCCCGCCCGAGCCCAGGTTTTCCGAATGCCCGATATAGAGGAAACCCTCGGGCGCCAGGATCTGCCCGAAGCGGCCGAACACCTGCCCCTGGGTGGGCTTGTCGAAATAGATCGCCACGTTGCGGCAGAAGATGGCGTCGAACGGCCCCTTCATCGGCCAGGGCTCGATCAGGTTGAGCGGCTTGAACGCCACCAGCTCGCGCACCCCCTGGGGCATGCGCACGCTGCCGTCCCCGCCCCGCTCGAACAGCCGCGCCCGCGCCGGCGTCAGCCCGCTCAATTCGCTTTCGGGATAGATGCCCCGCGCCGCCTTGGCCAGCACCGCCGTGTCGATATCGGTGGCCAGGATCCTGAAGTCCCAGCGCTTGAGCTCGGGAAAGGCGTCGAGCAGATCGGCGCCGATCGTATAGGGCTCCTGCCCGGTCGAGCATCCCGCCGACCAGATGCGCAGCCGGCTGCCGCGCGGCCGGCTGGCGATCAGCTCGCGCACATAGCCGCGCAGATGCTCGAAATGATGGTCCTCGCGGTAAAAGCGCGTGAGGTTGGTGGTGAGCGCGTTGATGAAGTCCTGCCCGTCGCTGGCGCTGCCGCCCTGCTCGAGATAGTCCACATAGGCGTCGAACCCGGAAAGGCCCAGCGCCCGCACGATCTTGCTGAGGCGCGACACCACCAGCGTGCGCTTGGCATCGCTGAGCGAAATACCGGCGACCTTGTAGACCCGCGTCTTGATCCGCGAGAATTCGCGCTCGCTAAGGGAGAATTCCCCCTGTTCCATTCCGCCTACCTCGCTGACCCGGCTCTTGCTTTGCTTGCACGATGCTAGCGGCTGCATTGCTTAGATTGGGTAAATGCGCCGCCTGCCGGCGCAATGCGCCGTTTCACCGAACCGATGACCGGCCCTAGAAGAGTTCGATATCGTCCACCGGCGCCGGCACGGCGATGCGGCGGCGCGCGAAGGCGACTTCGTCCCGCACCACATTATCCTGGGCCTCGCTGTCGAGGCGCTTGACGAAGGCGCGCCCCGAATGGGGCTTGAACAGCACGCGGCGCGCATAGGTGCCGCCCAGGTCCTCGCTCACCGCCACATAGCCTTCATCGAGCAGGAACTGGTGCACGAAGTCGATATTCTTGCGGCCAACATCATCCAGCGCCGAATTGATCTTGCCGCCGCCGAACACCTTGATCTCGAGATTGGCCTTGTTGCCCGTGCCCTGGCTCAGCACCTTGTTGATGAGTTGTTCCATGGCGAAGGCGCCGTAGCGGGCCGAGGCGCCATAGCGGTCCCGCGCCGAGCCGGACTGCTCGGCCAGCAGGAAATGGTTCATGCCGCCCACCCGCGCCACCCGGTCGCGCACGCAGGCCGAGATGCACGAGCCCAGCACCGTGGAATAAGTCAGGTCCTTGTCCGCCGAGACATGGCAATCGCCCTGGTGCACTGTCGTGACGACGCCGCGGTCAAATTCGGGCGGCAGGGAATTCGGCAGGACCATCTGAAGAAAATTACCTTGAGGCGACAATGCCTTCAGACATTACCGCCAAGATGTTATCCAATTGCTAACCACGCCGGCGAAGGACTGTGCGACCATTGCGCTCGGCAATAAGAGCTTTAGAAATGCTGCGCTAGTGTGCTTCGACCTGGGCTTGGATTCTATGATGTCATTGCAGAAGCTAGCGAAAGAACTCGACGAGACGGCGCGCCAGACGGCCTCCATGGTGGACGGCATCACCGACGCGCTGACCCTGCTGGCTGACCGCAACCTTGCCCGGGACCCCAGCGTCGGGCTGGCCATGCAGATGATCGTCATGGCCCTGCAGGGGCAGGACCGCATCGAGCAGCGCTGCCGCAACATGGCCGCGGCGGTGCGCGAATTCGCCCTTCTGCCGCCCAACGCCCCCGCCAGCGTCTATGACGAGATCTGGGCCAGCCTCACCCTGGACGAATTGCGCGTCCCCTCCCTCTCCGGGGTCGCCAGCCACCCCAGCCAGGGCGACGCCGAGCTGTTCTGAAGTGACGGACCAATCACCGCACCAACCCTCGCCCCTTGAGGAGAAGGTGCCTAACGCCTGATGCCGCAAAAAACACGGTGTCATCCCGGCCTTCGCGCCGGGATCCATCCTCAAATCTCAGGATAGGCCCCGGCACGAAGGCCGGGGCGACATCGGGGGTGGGAGACCATCGCGGCACAGTCCGACGTCTGGGGCAGCACCCCCTCATCCGCCCTTCGGGCACCTTCTCCCGCGAGGGGAGAAGGCCATGAGAGCCAGGCTCGAATGGCGCGAAGCCGCATACTCAGTGTTCGGGGGAGCAGGAAGACAGTATCCCCAAAAAAACAAAACGGGCGCCCCGCAGGACGCCCGTTGCAAAACCCGGTTCCGAAAAACCCTCAGCCGTCCATCTTGGCGCCGCTGACCACGGCGTGCAGGTCGATCAGCCCGACCATACGGCTGTCATGGGTGACGATGCCGTTGAGCAGCTCGGTGTCGATGGAATTGCCCTCGGGCACGTTGTGGATGTCGTCGCGGCTCACCGTCAGGATGTCGCTCACCGCGTCCACCAGGATGCCGACCCATTTGTCACCCACGCTCATCACCACCACCACATGGTTCTTGGTGGGCGAGGTCTGGCCGTCCCCGAAGCGGGCGCGCAGGTCGAAGATCGGCACGATGGTGCCGCGCAGATTGATGACGCCGCGCACGAATTCGCGCGTATTGGGCAGGGGCGTCGCCCCGTTCCAGGCGCGGATTTCGCGCACCGTGGTGATTTCCACCCCATAGGTCTGCTCACCGATGGAAAAGGCGATGAGCTGGAGCGAATTGGCCCCGGCGACGCCGGTCTTCTCGCCCATGTCTTCCCGCAGGTTCAGCGCTTCCATGTCTATGCCTTTCTGCCCGCCTTCTGGCCGGCCATGCGTTTGTCTTGCCGGCGCCTAGGCCGCGTTCTGGTGGACGATGGTACTTTTCAGGCCCTGCACGTCCACGATCAGCGCCACATTGCCATCGCCCAGGATCGTGCCGCCGGCGATGCCGTCCACACGCTCGAAATTCTCTTCCAGGCTCTTGATGACCACCTGCTGCTGGCCGATGATGTCGTCCACCACCAGCGCCACCTTGGCCGAGCCCTCCGTTTCGCACAGCACCACGAACCGGTTGTCCGCATCCGTCTCGCAGCTCATGCCGAAGCGCTGCGCCAGGTCGATCACCTGCACATATTCGCCGCGCACCTGCATGACCTGCCCGCCGCTGGGCACCCGCTCGAAGCTGGCGCGCGAGCACTGGATGGTTTCCACGATCGAGGAGAGCGGCACCACATAGGGCGAGCCGCCGACCTTGACCAGCATGACGTCGAGCACCGCCAGGGTGAGCGGCAGGCGCAGCGTCATCCGGCAGCCCTTGCCGGTCCAGCTGCGCACATGCACCGAGCCGCCGATCTTCTTGATGTTGGAGAGCACCACGTCCATGCCGACGCCGCGCCCGGAAATGTCGCTCACCTCGCTGGCGGTGGAGAAGCCCGGCGCGAAGATCAACTGGTCGATCTGCTCGTCGGTGGGCTGCACGTCGGCGGCCACGATCCCCTTGTTGCGCGCCAGTTGCAGCACCTTCTCGCGGTTGATCCCGCCGCCGTCGTCCTCGACCACGATGAGGATGTTGCCGCCTGCCTGCTCGGCCGAGAGCCGGATCGTGCCCGATTCCGACTTGCCCAGCCCCAGGCGCCTTTCCGGGCTTTCGATGCCGTGGTCGGCCGAATTGCGGATCATGTGGGTCAGGGGATCGGAAAGCTGCTCGATCACCGTCTTGTCGATTTCGGTGTTCTCGCCGATGGTTTCGAGCTTGATCTTCTTGCCCGTCTTGGCCGCCAGCTCGCGCACCAGGCGCGGCATGCGCGAAAATACCGATTTGACCGGCTGGGCGCGGATCGCCATCACCGAATCCTGCAGGCCCCGCGTCGTCTGCGCCAGCACTTCCAGGCCCCGCACCAGCTCGGTATAGCGCGCCCGCAGCGTCTCATCCATCTGCTGGGTCAGCATGGACTGGGTGATGACCAGCTCGCCCACCATGTTGACCACGCGGTCCACCTTGTCGAGATCGACCCGGATCGACTGCACGCCGACGCTGCGATTGCCCCCGTTTTCTTCCCCTTCGGCGGCGGGCGCGGCATTGCGCACCGGCGCCGCGGCGGGTGCGGCCGGCTTGGCCACCGGGCTGGGCTCGATCGCCGCCGCCAGCTCGGCAAAGCTGGGAAGCGGGGCCTCCTCGGCGGCCGCCTCCGGTGCTTCGGCGATCTCGGCAGGCGCCGCTGCCTCGGCCTCGGCCTCGGCCGGAGCCGCGGGGGCCGGGGCAGCGCCGAAATCGAGCAGGTTCGCCACCTCGTCATCGGCCAGCGCCAGCAGCGCCGCCGTGCCGGCATCGGCGTCGGCCTCCGCGATGGCGGGTTCGGCTGCTTCCGGCTCGGCCGGCGCCATTTCGTCCAGTTCGACCAGCGCGCCCAGCTGGGCCACCGAAATATCGCAATCGCCCTCGACGAATTCGAAGACCTCGCGGATCATCGCCTCGCTGGCGCCGGGCGCCACCAGCGTGATCTCCCAGGCGCAATAGACCGCGAAAGGCTCGAAATCGGCCAGGGGCGGCACGTCGTTCATCACCGCCCGCACATGCATCTCGCCCAGCACCGCCAGCTCGCGGAACAGCAGCAGCGGATCGTTGGCGCGGGCATAAAGCGCCCGATGCGGGGTGAAGCGGATTTCCCAATGCCCGGGCTCGGCTTCCAGCGGCAGGGCGTCGAACACGTCCTCCACCGCCGCCTCGCCCGCCGGCGCGCCCAGATTGACCATCACCGGGGTGAAGTCGATGTCGAATTCTTCCAGCGGCTCGCCGTCCTCGTCCGCGCCGCCGGCGGCCTCGCCGCGCGCCAACTGGTCGAAGCGTTCCTTTTCCTCGAGCCCGTAATCGGCGGGCAGGTCCTCGCCGGTCTGGGCCGCCTTGACGTGGTCGGCCACGATATCGTTGGCGCGGATGCACAGCGTCACCACGTCGTCGCTCATCTCGACGCGCCCGTCGCGCACATAATCGAGCAGCGTCTCATAGGCATGGGCGAAGCCCACCAGCGCCGAGAAGCCGAAGGCCCCGGCCCCGCCCTTTATCGAGTGGATGGCCCGGAACACCGCATTGAGCCGGCCGGCGTCGCGCTCTCCTGCCTCGATGGCGGCGAACTGCTCCTCGAGCTCGGTCAGGAGCTCGGAACATTCGTCGAAATAGGTCGCCTTGAAGTCGTCGAGATCGCTCATGCGAAAAACATCCAACCCTTCTGGGTTTATCGGAAAGCCTAGTGGACCACGCGGTGGATGACCGAAATCAGCTTTTCGGGGTCGAAAGGCTTGACGATCCAGCCGGTGCCGCCGGCGGCCTTGCCCTGGTCGCGCTTGTCCTGGCTGGTCTCGGTGGTCAGGATCAGGATGGGCAGGCTCTGGTGCTGGCCGGTGGCGCGCACATGCTTGATGAACTCGATGCCGTCCATCACCGGCATGTTGATGTCGGTGATGACCACGTCGACGGTTTCGGTCTGCAACACGTCCAGGCCCTGCTTGCCGTCCTCGGCCTGCAACACCTCGAACCCGGCATTGGAAAGGGTGTGGTGCAGCATGGCCAGGATGGTCCTCGAATCGTCCACCGTGAGTACCCGCAAAGTCTTCATCCTCTCATCAACCCGGAAAACTGGGCGCCCAGGCCCAGCCGCTCGATGGCGGTGGTCAGCGCCGCGCTCGGCTGCTCGATAAAAAAGTCGAAATGGTTTCTCCGGGCGGTTTCCGCGGCGCTAATCAGCAGGAACAGCGCATTGGTGGAGACGCGCTCCACCCCGCCCGCCTGGATGCAGACCGCGCCTTCCTCGATGGCATCGATGAGCCCGTCGCGGATGGAATCGATCGAATCCAGATCGATGATCTCTGGCAGGGTTACGGATGTGGTGCCTTTGCTGGCCATGACGGATGAATGCCCCCGGAGTCTTCTCCACGCGCCAGTTTCCATGGGAACGGTTTAAGAATCGCTAACCCTGGCGGGCGAGATGCCGCATCGGCACGGGGCCCCTTGCCCACCCGCCGCCATGGGGCTACCAGACCAGCCAGACATGAGGATCGGAATTGCCATGACCGCCAATATCGCCCTGACCGGCCTTGCCCGCGACCTCGCCGCCCGCGCCGAAGCGGGAAAGCCGATCCGGGTGGGCGTCATCGGCTCGGGCGAGATGGGCACCGACCTGGTGACGCAGATGAGCCTGATGGCCGGCATCGAGATGGCCGCCATCGCCACCCGCCGGCCCCATACCGCGCTGGCCGCCATGACCATCGCCTATGGCGAGGAGTCCAAGGGCAGGACCGCCGACAGCCCCGCCGCCGCCACCGCCGCCATCGAGGCGGGCAAAATTGCCATCACCTCGGCCGAGACCCTGGTCACCACCCCCAATATCGACGTGGTGATCGACGCCACCGGCAAGCCCGGCGTCGCCGCCGATTACGACCTCTTGGCCATGGAGCACGGCAAGCATGTGGTGATGATGAATGTCGAGGCCGACGTCACCATCGGCCCCTGGCTCAAGGCCCAGGCCGACCGGCTCGGCGTGGTCTATTCGGTGGGCGCGGGGGACGAGCCCTCCTCCTGCATGGAGCTGATCGAATTCGTCTCCGCCCTCGGCCTGCCCATCGTCGCCGCCGGCAAGGGCAAGAACAATCCGCTCCGCCACGACGCCGTGCCCGACGACTATCGCGAGGAAGCCGAGCGGCGGAACATGAACCCGCGCATGCTGGTCGAATTCGTCGACGGCTCCAAGACGGCGGTGGAAATGTGCGCCATCGCCAATGCCACCGGCCTCGTCCCCGATATTCCGGGCATGCACGGCCCCCGCGCCGACCGCGACGACATGGCCAAGGTGCTGATCCCCAAGGCGGACGGGGGCCTGCTCAACCGCATGGGCGTGGTCGATTTCACCGTCGGCAAGGGCGTCGCCCCCGGCGTCTTCGTCATCGTCAAGGCCGAGCATCCCCGCATCATCGAGCGGCTGGATGACCTGCATATCGGGCACGGCCCCTATTACGGCTTTTTCCGCCCCTATCACCTCACGAGCCTGGAAGTGCCGCTCACCTGCGCCCGCATCATGCTCACCGGCAAGCCCGACATGGTGCCCCTGCCCCGCCCCGTGGCCGAAGTCTGCGCCGTGGCCAAGCGCGACCTGGCGCCCGGCGAAGCGCTCGATGCCATCGGCGAGACCTGCTACCGCTCCTACGCCATGACCGTCGCCGACGCCCGCGCCCGGGGCGCCCTGCCGGTGGGCCTGCTCGAAGGCGGCCGGGTCACCGCCCCGGTCAAGAAGGGCGATCTTCTCACCGCCGCCAACAGCCAGCCCGACACCACCACCCGCCTCTACGCCCTGCGCCAGGCCCAGGACGCCATGCTGGGCTTCTAAAGCGTTCCCCTTCACCTCTCCCTCAGGGGGAGAGGTCGGCGCGCAGCGCCGGGTGAGGGGGCCTGCTCCCAATGCCACGCCCGCCAGAAGGCCCTCACATCCACAACCCTGTTGCATTCCCCACCCCCGGCCATTAATTCCTGACTGGCTTATTCAGGAAATTCATCCCATGTCCGACATCCCGTCCGAACCCGTCGATCCCCGCGCCATCCAGCGTGTCCGCCACGACACCCGCATGCGCCTGCTCACCGTCCAATCCGTCACCGACGTCACCCCGCGCATGCGCCGCTTCCGCCTCACCGGCGACATGGAGGGCTTTGCCTCGCTGGGCCATGCCGACCACATCAAGGCCTTCTTCTTCCCCGCCGGCGTCGAGCCCAGGGTCGTGCCCATCGGCCCGCGCGGCGCCGAATTCGCCCCCGGCGAGCGCCCGGAAATGCGCGACTATACCCCGCGCTACTGGAACGTGGCCGAAGGCTGGATCGAGCTCGATTTCGTGCTGCATGGCGATGGCCCCGCCTCGAGCTGGGCCGCTGCCGCCGGCGTCGGCAGCAGGCTGGTCATCGGCGGCCCGCGCGGCTCGCTGGTCGTTCCCGCCGCCTTCGACTGGTATCTGCTGGCCGGCGACGAAACCGCCCTGCCCGCTCTCGGCCGCCGCATCGAGGAACTGCCCGCGGGCGCCCCAATCCTGGCCATCATCGAGGTGGAGGACGAAGCCGAGGAGCAGCGTTTTGAAACCGCCGCCGCCCTCACCCTGCATTATGTCCACCGCAAGGGCCTGCCCGCCGGCGCCACATCGCTGCTGCTCGACACCGTGCGCGCCGCCGCCTTCCCGCCCGGCACCGCCTATGCCTATATCGCCGGCGAGGTGACCATGGCCCAGGCCGTGCGCGTCCATCTCACCGACGAGCGCGGGTTCGATCCCGCCTATATCAAGGCCGCCGGCTATTGGCGGCTCGGCGTCGCCGACGCCCATGAGGACCATTAGTCCCGAGGCCACTAAATCCCTTGGCGCGCCCTTTGCCCCCGGCTAAACCTCGGGGGCAAAGGAGGGCTCGCAATGGCCACGAAGAAGATCCGCTGGGGCATTCTGTCCACCGCCAATATCGGCATGCAGAAAGTCATCCCCGCCATCCAGAAATCGGCCCATTCCGAGGTGGTCGCCATCGCCTCGCGCGATGGAGAGAAGGCCCGCGCCGCCGCCGCGCGCCTGGGCATTCCCCGCACCCACGATTCCTATGAGGCGCTGCTGGCCGATCCCGGGATCGACGCCATCTACAATCCCCTGCCCAATCACCTGCACGTCCCCATGACCGTGGCGGCCGCCAAAGCCGGCAAGCATGTGCTGTGTGAAAAGCCCATCGCCCTCAATGCCGCCGAGGCCGGGCAATTACGCCAGTGCCCGCCCGGCTCCATCGTGCTGGAAGCCTTCATGGTGCGCTTCCATCCCCAGTGGCAGCGCGCCCGCGAGATCATCCGCTCGGGCGAATTGGGCGAGGTGCGCGCCATCAACGCCGTCTTCACCTACAACAATGTCGACCCCGCCAATGTGCGCAACCAGCTTGAAATCGGGGGCGGCGGCATCATGGATATCGGCTGCTACCCCATCACCGCCGCCCGCTACCTCTTCGAGGGCGAGCCCACCCGCGTCGTCTCGCTGGTCGAGCGCGATCCGGCCTTCGGCACCGACCGGCTGGCCAGCGTCATCGCCGATTTCGGCGGCGGCCGGCAGCTCAGCTTCATCTGCTCCACCCAGACCACGCCGCATCAGCGCGTGCAGGTGCTGGGCAGCAAGGCCAAGCTCGAAATCGTCATTCCCTTCAACGCCCCGGCCGACGAGCGCACCGCCATCACCATCGACATCGGCGCCCCCGCGGACGGCTCGCTCGCCCGCCGCGAGATCCTGCCCGCCTGCGACCAATATACCGAGCAGGCCGAGGCCTTCGCCCTCGCAGCCCTGGGCGAGAAACCCCTTCCCTGGGGCATCGAGGATGCCATCGCCTCCATGAAGGTCATCGACGCCATCTTCGAAAGCGAGAAGACCGGCGCCTGGGCGAAGGTCTAGCCGCCGGCCGGTCATGCCCGATACCGTCCTTCTCACCGGCATATCCGGCTTTCTCGGCGGTCATGTCGCGCTGGCCCTGCTCCGGGCCGGCTATGCCGTGCGCGGCAGCCTGCGCGACATGGGCCGCGCCGAGGCCGTTCGCGCCAGCCTTGCCCGCGCCGGCGCCGACACCGCCCGGCTCGATTTCGTCGCCCTCGACCTGCTGTCCGATGCCGGCTGGGCCCGGGCCATGCGCGGCGTCCGCTTCCTCCAGCACACCGCCTCGCCCTTCGTCCTCTCCGCCCCCGCCGACCCGCAGGAGTTGATCGCGCCCGCCCTCGAGGGCACGCGCCGGGCCCTGGCGGCGGCGCTGGCCGCCGATGTCGAGCGGATCGTGCTCACCTCCTCCATCGCCGCCATCCAATATGGCCATGCGGATCCCACCCGCCCCCTTTCGGAGGCCGACTGGACCGATCCGCAAAGCCCGCATGCCAATGCCTATGCCCGCTCCAAGACCCTGGCCGAGCGCGAGGCCTGGGCCCTCATGGCCGCCGCCGGCCGCAGCGACGCCCTCGCCGTCCTCAATCCCGCCGTCATTTTCGGGCCCCTGCTCGATGACGATCCGGGCACTTCGCCCCTGCTGATCCGCCGGCTTCTGGGCGGACGCCTGCCGGCCCTGCCGCCGCTTTATCTGAGCTGCACCGATGTGCGCGACGTCGCCGCTTTGCATGTGGCCGCCATGACCGACCCCACCGCTGGCGGCACGCGCTGCATCGTCTCGGAAGGCGCCTATTCCCTCCCCGAGCTCGCCGCCATGCTGCGCCCGGCCTTTCCCGAGCGCCGCATCCCCGGCTGGACCCTGCCGCTCTGGCTGGTCCGCCTCGCCGCCCTGTTCGATGCCGATCTGCGCGCCAATATCGCCGAAATCGGCGCCCCCAGGCGCCTGGACTCCGCCCGCGCCGAGGCGCGCCTGGGCCGCCCCCTCACGCCCACCGCCCAGGCCGCCCTCGCCACCGCGCGCAGCCTTGTCGCCCACGGCCTCGTCTGACCGCTCAATTTCGCCCCACCCCGCAAAAACCCCTTGCACCGCCGCCCGGATCACGCCATATGAACGCGGTCGGAATGGGGCTGTAGCTCAGTTGGGAGAGCGCGTCGTTCGCAATGACGAGGTCAGCGGTTCGATCCCGCTCAGCTCCACCATTCCGATAAAAAAGCCCAGAAACGCTGGGCACCCCCCGGAAATCCTAGGTTCCTATCGCCTGTGACACACGAAAGTGCTACACACGAGGCTGTGGAACAGGTGGCAAAGCCAACAGGTTTGTTCGCGCGAAAGCGCAGATGGTACTTTCGGATGCGCGTCCCGAAAGACCTCATTCACATCCTTGGCAAGGAGTGGATCACCAGCCTCAATACCGGAGATTACAAGACCGCCTTGCTCCGGCATTCCGAAGAGGCCGCCAAATATCATCTGACCTTGGTTACCGAACGGGCGAAGCTCTCCGGGACTACCCCCGCGCCCGAGGCGGAACTCGCCGCAGAGCAGGCATACAGGATCGTAAAGCAGTACTTTGACAAGCGCATTGAGACGCTTACTGGGGGCGGCGGCACCCGACTTGAAATGCTGCTGCCGGGAGGCCCGTCCACGGCACAGCATGACCACCTTGATGCACTTGCAGAGTTGGATACGGACCTTGTTGAACTGCTGGACGCCGACAACATCAACGGCCAACAGCGAACCTACCGGCTTGCCGAGGAGCTAGCCAAGCAGCACGGTTCGCCGACAGATCGCGGGTCGGAATTCACGCGCATACTCGCGGAGCAGGTTCGTAGCGTCTTAGTCGAACTCGCTGCGGAAGATCGAGCCCATTTTCTGGGGGAAGCAACGCCATTGTCGTTCAAGCGCTTCAGCCAGCAAACGCCGCCCACGAAGCCGTCCGTTAAGTTTGGCGCTCTTGCTACCAGCTTTCTGAACGACGTGCTCAAAGTGCAGCCGGGTCGTCCTCGGACGATGAAAAAGCATGAGGCCACATTGAACTTTCTTGTCCGACATTTTGGACAAGATACCCCGGTCGACACCATCCGCCGCGAAGACGCCCTCGAATTTCGTGATCTGATGGCCGAAGCGCCAACCAATGCCGTCAAGCTCTACGGTCGAGACCTGTCGCTGCGCGAGTTGGTAAAGAAGCGCGGCGATCCAAAGTACAGTGTGATGAGCCACGCGACCCAGACTAGCTACCTCGAAATGGCCGAGCGCCTGTTTGAGTGGGCGGTGAGCGAGGATCATTTGGATAAGAACCCTGCCCGAGACTTGGTCTCCCGCGCAGAGAAGGTGCCATACGAAGATCGCAGGGATCCATACACGACCGAGGAACTAAACAAGATATTCTCGGCTCCCATCTACACCGGCTGCGTCAATGACGAGCGTGGCTACGCCACCAAAGGACCAAACATCATAAAGCGCAGCCGCTACTGGCTGCCGCTGATTGCGCTGTTCACCGGCATGCGGCCCGAGGAGATTTTCCAACTCAGCCCGGATCACGTGGGAACCACGAAAGCGGGTACCACGTACTTTGTGCTCACGCGCGACATGACGTTGAAGACCAAGGGCTCTCGGCGAGAAGTGCCTGTTCACCTCACTATTCTTGCCGCTGGGTTCATGAAGTTTGTGGAGCAGAAGCGAAAAGCAGGCGCGGCGCTGCTATTTGATGATGTTCCCGTTGCTTCGGATGGTACGCGCAGCGGCACGTGGTCGAAGCGATATTCGACGTTCTCCAAAAGCGTTGGGGTGAAGGCTGAGCTAAATTGCTTCTATTCCTTTAGGCATACATTCCGAGACGCAGTGAGAGCCGCTCAGATACCGGAGGAGCAGGGGGAAATGCTTCAAGGGTGGGCAGGCAGGAGCAAGACGACCGGGCGCGGCTATGGCAAGGGATTTACGGCGGACCAGCTTGCGCCTTGGATGGCGAAGATCACATACGACGATCTCGATCTCTCACATTTGGTTGTGCTGTGTTGACATTAAGCGTTGGCTACATCTCCCACGAGTAAATCATGCACACACAATATCGGGTCCGGTGATGGACGAACTCGACAGATTAACTGAAATTTTTATGCCCGCGTTGCCGCCAGCTAGGCAGCGTATGATGCAGGGATACAAACTCGTCCACTATACGTCTGTTGAAACAGCGGAGAAGATTTTACAGCACAAGTCGTTCCGACTGGGAGATACTCGGCACATGAACGACGTAACCGAGATTTCTCATGGGATAAAGCTGGTCACAGACTACTTGTTGAAAGGCAATGAGGCGCGCTTCCTGATTAGCCTAGAACGGCTTGCCCCTGCCCTTCCAGCCCATGTCGGCATTGCTCTAAAAAGCGTTCTTCCTCGTATCGAAGAGGGTGTATACGCCAGTTGCGTTTCCGAACACTCGCCATTCGATGATGCAAACGGCGGTCGACTTCCGATGTGGTCTCTATACGGAGACCATTCAAAAGGCGTTGCGTTCGTACTCGAACCCGCCCCTTTTTGGTCGCGCTCCAATGCGCTGAACGCCTATTCCTCACCAGTTCTATACGGCCATAAGGCCGAGTTCGAAGCATACGCTGACAACATTGGCGACAACATCGCCGCCAACATCGACTACCTCAAGACCATTCCTTTGGATCAGGTTTTGGGCGCGGCGATAGTTCCGGTAATATTTGCAGCGCTGAGCACAAAGAGCCCGGCGTTTCACGAAGAGAAGGAGTGGCGTGTCGTTCACGTACCTACTCTTTGGCCATCGAGTGTGCTTACCAAGGTCGACGTTGGACCCGACAGGCGCGCCTATGATGTGCCGCTTCGAGACTTTCCAAATCAAGGGTTAAAAGGAATGGAGCCAGACGCGTTGCTGGTCAAAATTATCGTGGGGCCGGGAAACTCAAACCCCGACACGATACCTAGGCTCCTACACGCGATGACTGCGGCTGGCGTGACGAATGCAGAACGTCGCATTGAAAGGTCCACGATCCCCCTCAGACGATAATTATTTCCTGCCATGAGATAAGCGGAGCATCGGTCTCATAATCTGAAGGTCGCAGGTTCAAATCTTGCCCGCACGCAGTTAGCTCAATGAGTTCGGTTGACCTTTCCTTTCTCGCTCCTTGTTCCGCGTAGACATGTATCTGAGCGTGACCGATTTGAAGCGCCATTGCCTTCCGCGAACAGCGCTGTAGGTTTGAGTAGCAATAGAGGGTTGGTGATACGTGACAGCCGCGAGCGAGTACGTTGAAAAGCAGTTGTTGGCGGCATTCGAGCAGGGACTGCCAGTCGTTGCCTTTTTGGGGCAAGGTGTAACGAGGCCAGAGGTTGGCCAAGACCCGGTACTTGGTGCAGCGCTGCGCAAGGTGGGGCGTGAGACCGGAGGATGGAAGGCTCTCATTTCCTCGCCTCTCGACCCAAGCATCTATTCTTGGATGAGCGAACGCTATGCACAGGAGCCGGTCTACGCAAACCTGCTTTCTATAGCAGATGCTCCGCTTAGCGCGGTTTACACGTCGTCTGTAGACCCAAGGTTGCGTAATCTCTTTGAGACTGCCGGTCGCGAACCCGACACTGTTCTTGTCGGCGATCCCCCACCCGCGATCCGCCGAAGCCGCCGCCGCCCTCCCTTCTATCTAATGTTCGGTAGGGCGGGGGACACGGTCGCCGAGTTCCAGCCGCCAGCCTCGACATCGGCTTTGGCCAGAAGGAGGATGCTGCATGCGTCCCCGATGGCACGCACAATTCTCGACACAGCGACAGCTCTCGGCCTAGTTGTCGTGGATGGCTTTGAGCCTAGTGATGATTGGTTCAGGTCTGAAGACTTGCTCGCATTACTGGCTGACGCACCAATTGGGGGGGTGATTTGGTTCGGGCCATCGCCTGAGTTCAGCGGTGACGACCAGCTTATGTTTGCTGACATGGTTGAGCGAGGCATCGTCCTCTTGGACGACCGTCGTTTAGGCCGAGTTTTGGCCAAGTTGGCGTTGGAGCGAGGTGAGCCGTTTGAGCAACGATGGGATGATGCTGGTGTAATTTCCTTTGCTGACGGCAAGAAGCTGCTCACCTCCCCAAGTCTGCGTCTTGCGACCGAGGCGTCGGCAACGATCATTGATGACGCGTTCACAGCATTCTTGCCACCCGTATCCAATGATGACCTAGCCTCGGAGTTTCGAAGTTTTCACGCGGTGAGCACCAGCGCTCGTTCGTTGGTGTCGGGCATAAGGCGGGGTTTTGCTATACAACGCACCTTTGAAGACACGCTGGCTCGGCACGTGAACCGAGCTATCCTTCGGCACCACGAAGAAGCTGGAGCGATAATTGTCCATGGGCAATCTGGGGTAGGGAAGTCGATTGCGCTGGCAAGATTGGCGTATCGTCTGCGCGAGAATAAGAGCACGGCCGTTCTTTACTCCCTCAACTCATTCCCTCAGCCGGTTGAGGTGGCGGATTTCTTGGCTGCAGTCGACAGTCAAGATCAGGTTACTGTTATTCTTGCCGACGCATCGGTAGCAATTCACCGTTACGACGACCTTCTTGATGCGCTTCGCAGCCGAGGCCACCGGGTGGTGGTGGTAGGAACAACGTACAAGCAGGATGGAGCGCTTAATTCAGACCGGGCTCGGGCAGTGGAGGCTCCAAGCCAGCTCGATACGGTGGAGCAGGGTCTCCTCGCAGCACTCACTAAGGAGTTTATTCCGGACAGTACCAGCTTGCCCCCTAGTCCCAATGATCAATTTGCATTGGCCGGATTTTTTTACCGCCTACCTGCAAGTCGGGTACGCATTTCAGAGGGTTTGGGCCGCGAGGCACGGCACGTTGGAATACAAATTGCGCGTCAGGGTTCCGCACCGAAGCCCACAAACCCAGTTGGGTCGCTTGGCGAAGCACTAGTGGAGGCGGGTTTTCCGGCACCCACATCCACGATCCTAGGAGATGAGAGTACACAATTGGGCGATTGGGGCAGTGAAACTGCGGCCAACAGACTGATCGACTACGTCATGGTTTCAGCGCGCCTCTACAAGTGGGTGCCGATCAATCTCCTTTTGCGTGCCGTAGGAAACCGGGATGACGGGGGGCGGCTGCCTATTGACCTAAACACAGTCCGAGACCTGTTCGAAGGCCATGACCTGTTCCGGTGGAGATTGGATGACGATGAGGGGCAGGAACTGCTGGTTGGAGCGCGGCTTCAATTGGAGGCCGAATTAATCTGCAACCGGCGCCTAGGAGGCGCTGCGGGAGAGGCTACCAGACTTGCTGAGTTGGTGAGTGCGGGTGTTCGTGCGGGCGGCGAGGCCAATAGCGAAACGCGGTTTTTAGTCGACCTCGTATACGCGTTTGGTCCCGATGGTCCCTCCAAAGAGCGATATTCCAACAGCTATGCCGACTTTGCTAGAGCACTAACGACGCTGCGGGTTGAAGGTGGTGTTGAGAATGCGAGGCTCATGCTCCAAGAGGCAACACTTCGGCGCAGTTATGTAAGGCTGCACGAGACAGATGCCACCTTCAAGCTAGCTTTGCTGGACGAGGCTCGCGAGGCAGTCGATTTGGCTCTCAGTCGAGCCGAAGGCGGTGGCCAGAAAAGGCTCTACGCATCGCGACGCACCATCGACAACCTCTGGGTTGAGCGTGCGGCGACATACGGCTTCATGGCGACCGATGCCGCCGAACACCAGCAGAATAGTGGTCAAGTCTGGTCGAGCTATCAGGCAGCGCGCAACGCGGTACGCAAGGCCTCTGGTCGAGTGGACAGCTATTTCCCGTTGGACATAGCGCTCTGGTTACCCGCACGAATACTCAAAATTGGCCAAAATCTTACGGACGCTCAGACCGCTGAGTTAGAAGCGGACATTCGCCATACGCTTGAGCTAGTCGATCCTACCAGTCTCGATCAAAAGCAGTTTGAAATATTCCAACGACAAAAACTAAGTTGCTCTGAAGTGCTTCAAGACGAGGAGATTTCCTCTGAAGCATTCGAACGCCTACGGGAGGCCGGATCAACCGCAGGATATTATCTCCGCGCCCGGAGGTTAGCTCCCATGCGACCGGAAAGAACAGCAGAAGCGACACCTGATGAGGTCGAAAAGGCAGCAGTTGCTAAGGCCTATCTCTGGAATTCTTTTGCAGAAATTTCCAATGACATTCGTTGTCTGCAATTGCTTTTAAGCTGTGAATGGGTGGTCACAACTGGACGGTGGCTTTTCAATGGTCAACGGCAGCCGCTTCCGAACGCGAGTGAGCAGCGTCAGCGCATTTGGCAACTGCTTACTGAGATGTTGAGTGTTTCGACCGGAGACATACAAGCCAAGTATCGGTACTTAGAAGCGGTGATGGGTTGGCTTGTGGACGATGAGCGAACTGCAATCGAACATTTCCGCGCTTTAGCCTCGGAAACGGAATTTGTCGAAGGGGGGCGTGTTTTCGCGCGCCACGAGATTTCCGACAGTTCTGGGCGTGCGAAATTGTTTTCCGGCACCGCTTTGACGGCCATTGGCGGTGGGCGTTGGAGAGTTAGGGTTGAAGAGCTAAATCGAAGTGTGGATTTGATTGCTGCTGACTTCAAGTCTCTCGACATAGTCCGTGGGACCACGATCCGCAATTTCTCGATAGCCTTCAACTACCTAGGCCCCCTAGCCAGACCGGCGACAACGCAATGACTTTCGCGGAAGTTGAGGCAGCGGCTGGTCGGTTCCGGGAAGCCATTCGATCCGCTCTGACTATCGAAGCCGTCTCCGTTCCTAGACCTGAGTTGCCTATAGACGAACTACATTTCGTTCGGCTGGTTATGTGGTGTTACGTGTATCTCGTGGAGGTAGTCGCTGGTCCACGCCGCCATCTTCAAGGCATAATGCGCGGCAGCGATCCTCCGACGCACACAAAGGTCGCCGATGCGGTTCGCCTCGTGGAGAACCTTCGCACCTATATTGGACATCAGTTAGCTGAGAACAAACGAGATGAAGCCATTCGAGCGTTTGTGATCACTTGGCTCGAAGCGAATGAAGGAGAGCAGCAGTGGGAGGCGCGAGCTAGCCGACTTTGCGATCTGGTGATTGAGGCTATCGACCTGCTCACAAACAGATGGGTCGACCTATCTGTCGCAGACCCGGAAATGGCTGCCAGTCGGATGCTAGAAACTATCGAACGAAACTGGCCTGCACATGTATTCGACGGAATGGTTGAAGGGGCGGTGGCGGACCTGAACATCCACAGCTTTGACGCTGCGGCCTATAGGAAGCTCCACCTCGACCGGTGGGTGAAGCTTGCAGGGTGTTTCAGTGACCGTTCACAGGCAGAACTCGAACTTAGGAATGCTATTCGGTCGGAGCTAAGTGCAACATTTGGCCGATAATACGCCTCACTAAGCCTTGCCCCAGCGAGACGCACGCCATGCCCTCTTTCCGCGTCTCACTGACTTAGCTCTGGACTTTTGGTGCAGCGCTCTCATTGTATCTAAGACATTGTGATACAAGAGATTTTAGATGCTTGTAGGATATGCTCGCACGTCAACCGTGGAACAGGACGCTGGCTTTCAAGCGCAGCATCGTTTGCTTGGTGCAACGGGTTGCACCAAGATTTTCGCCGAACAGGTCTCTTCTGTCGGCCAACGCGACCAGCTTGATGCGCGCTTGAGTTCCTAACCCCACCTCTCAGCGTGAACTGTGTCGGGAGGGGTTGGTGGACGGCCCGCAGCGCGTCAGCAGCGATCTGCTGCCGGGCACGCGCGAGAGGGCCGAAGCTAATTAAGTGGCGACGCTTCCCATTCTTCAGAAAGACGGACCGCTGCACAGGTTCGGACAGCGGGGAGAACACGTCCAACGACTGAGCCGCTGCTGTGATTGCCACCGGGGGAAAGCGATGAAACTGCTTGGTGTCGCGGACGCCCTGATAAACGGCGTGAAGGCGAACATCGAACGAGGTCAGGTATTTGTGGATTGCCGACCTGCGACGAGACCGGGGAACCGCAGCCTCTATCTCGCGCCGCAGTTGCAGTGCGCGTGTTTGGCATCAGTCAAACGCTCGATGAACTCGGGATGGAGAGCCGCGTAGTCGAGGTAGGTAACAGTGGGCACAAAGAACGTCCGAGGAAGAGCCTACGGTCACACTACGCGAAGTCACCGGGGAAACCAACCATGCCGCCACGCTGAAGCGATGTCTAGCATGCAACAATTGCAATTGGTTAGCCCCACAAGCTGCTCTCTAGTGGTTGCGTCCCGTAGACCTGCGCGCCCCTTCGCTTTAAGCGGTGACGGACAGTTTACACGCGAAAGAGAACGCATGAAGTTTCGGAAGCCACTCAAAATCACTCAGCGCGTGTCGTCGGTGACAAATAGCTTCGTGCAGGCCATCATCCCGTGGGTGGAACCAACCAGCGAGGAGCTAGAAGAGGCGCTTGGCATACTAGGGATGACCCTTGCCACAATCTCGTGCGCCTACTGTGGTGGCAATGCCTCTGATTGGGATCATCTGCGCCCCTTGGTGAAGGCAAAGCGTCCCACCGGCTTCATTAGCGAGATCAAGAATTTGGTCCCCGCTTGCGGTAACTGCAATCAATCTAAGGGAGGTGCAGATTGGCAGGTTTGGATTGTGGGGGCAGCTCGGGGGGCGCCGAAACAGCGAGGCATTGCCGATCTCGACGATAGAATTGAAAAGCTGCGACGATACGAGGAATGGGGAGACCTTACTCCACTACCGCTGCGAGAATGGGCAGGACCAGAGCTTTGGGATGCGCACTGGCAGAACCTAATTGAGCTAGAAAGCCGCATGCAGCAAGCCCAGTTGCACGCACTCAAGATCAACGCTGCTATAAGCGCGGTTAGAAAGGGTGGATAGTAGAAGGAAAAAGTGCTACACAAACCTGATACACAACACTGAGTGCGAACAGGCAGAAACACAAGGATTTCCGGGGTTTTTTGAGTTTCAACGGGTTTCCCGCTCAGCTCCACCATTCCGGTTTCCGCGCTGATCTTGCTTTGAGAGCCGATAGGCTGCGGGGCTGGTCCGGCATCCCGGACCTTGGTCTTATGGCGCGAGAAGCGATTGGGCGGCGTTGGCGAGCGCGCCGATTTCGGCCGCCGAGAGCGCGCGCGACGCCACCATCGCAAATGCCATCGTCCCCACCAGCGGATTGGCGGCGCCCGCCGTGGCGGCGCCGAGGAAGCTTCCCGGCTGCGCGGCATGGGCGGGGGAGGCGGCTGAACTCTTCAGCGTGCCATTGTGATAGAGCTTCAGGGTCGAGCCGTCATAGGTCAGCACCAGCAGGTGGAAATTCGTCGTGTCGAGCACGCCGGCGGCGCTGAACGAGACGGTGTTCGTCGCCGCCCCATGGCCCGCCCTGATATCATTGTTGGAAGCGCTATACTGGAACCGGTGCTGGTTGGCGCTGACCCCGTCGGCCTTTTGCAGCAGGGCCATGGGCGCGCTGAGCTGGTCGAAGCGCTGATAGACCGCGATGGTGTATTGCGCGGGCAGCGCCATGGGCAGTTGATGCACCCGGCTGGTGGAGGACGCGGTGCGCACCCAGGCCAGCTCATCCAGGGCCGGGGCGCTGCTGGTCTTGGCATCGACCCGGTAGAGCGGCGGGTTGGCCTCGGTGTGGCGGATGAGATCATTGCCATTGCCGCTGATGTCCAGGGGCGTGCCGGTGCGGAAATCCCACAAGGCGCTGATCGTGCCGGGGGAGAAGAAGGAAAGCGTGCTGAAGGGCGCGTGGCAGTCGCTGTTCGCCGCCGCCCGCGCCAGCGCCTGATAGCGCAGATGCCCCTTGGTGATGTCGCCATCGCGGGTGGCGTGGTGGGCATCGAAGATCGGCACCGGCAGCCCGCTGGCATAGCCATGGCGGGGGTTGATGGTGTCGTAGCTGCCCACATGGGGGTTGCGCTTGTGCGCCCCCAGCAGGTTCGCCTGATAGAGCGCCTGGTTCACCGGGCGCGTATCGAATTCGGCCTTGTTCATGCCCCCGCCGATCACCACCGGCGTGCTGGCGGAAAAGCCGGCCAGCGCCCCGCGCACATAGGCGACGAAGGCATCGATCTGCTGCTGGTGCGCGGTGAAGGGCGTGGCCGAGAAGAGGGGCGCATTGTCGTAGTCGGGATTGGCGAAATGCAGCAGCACGCCGGCGGACACCACCGTATCGCCTGCCTTCACCAGCGCCGCATGGGCCTGGTTGAAGCGGTCCGTCGCCTGCTTGAGCAGGTTGTTCGCGCCCAGCGTGTCCACGCTCCACTGGCGCTCCGGCGTATCGCTGAAAAAGGCGGTGGCGCCTTCGGCATGCGGCACGAAAACCAGCTTGTCCACCGCCGGATTGGCCGCCAGGTAATCGACGGCGAATTGCAGGTCGGGGCTGAAATTGCCGGCGTTGGGGTTGACGTGGTCGAGCATGGCCGGCCCGGGGGCGGTGCGGTCCGCGCCGGGGCGGGCGAGGCGCGGCTGGGTCCATTGCTGCACCTTGATTGGAAAGCTGTCGGTGCTCAGGGCATCGGCGCGGCCGATGGTGTGGCTGTTGCCGATCGTCAGGAACAAATGCGTCAGGGTCATGGTCTGGCTCCTCCGTGCCGTCATGTGAACCCGCCTTGCCGCCGCGGCTCTCCGGCTCAGCCGGCCAGGATGGAGCGGGCGAGGGCCGCCATTTTCCGCGCCAGCACCACGCTCTGGCCGATATAGAAATCGGGCCGCGCCGCCGCGCGGATCCGCTCCGGTTCGACGCGGCCGCAGATTTCGGCATCGGCCAGCACCACCTCGTCCAGCGCCTGTCCTGTGCTTTCCGATTGCAGCACCGCCCGGTGCACCAGCTCGTGGGCGCGCGCGCGGCCCAGCAGCGGCGCCAGCGCCATCATCACGTTTTCCGAGGCCAGCATGCCGCCCTTGAGCTCGAGATTGCGCTGCATGGCTTCGGGATGCAGCTCGATATGCTCGAAGAGGTCCGCCATCTGGTCGGCCAGGTCGAACGCCATGGGGCAGAGCGCTTCGAGAAGCTGGGTAATCATCATGTTGCTGGCGGCGTCCCCCTCATGGCTGGGCTGCATCGCCTCCAGCGCCAGCGGCGCCTGCCCGCGTATCTGCGCGGCCAGCGCCAGCACCTTCACCGAATATTTCGGGTTGATCTTGTGGGGCATGGTGCTGGAGCCCACCACATGCGCATCCAGCGTTTCGGACACTTCCTCGATCTCGTCGCCCATCAGCAGGTAGAGATTGCGGGCAATCTTGCCGCAGGTGGCCGAAAACAGCCCCAGGCACAGCGCATATTCGGCAAATCCGTCCAGCGCCGCGCGCGAGGGGATGGCGTAAAAATCGAGCCCGAGGCGGGCGGCGAGCCGCTGGTTGATCTCGGGGCCGGCGCTGTCCAGGATATGCATCGCCCCCACCGTGCCGCCCCATTGCACGCGGAAGACGCGGCTGTGCAGCTCGCCGAAGCGCTCGCGGTGGCGCAGCAATTCCTCGATCCAGCCAGCCACCTTGAACCCGAAGGTCACCGGCAGGGCGTGGCGCTGGTTGGTGCGCGCCACGGTGGGCGTTTCGGCGCTGGCCTCGGCCAGGCCGGCCAGAGTGGCGAGCAGGGCGTCGAAGCGCGCCATGAAGGCGGCATGGGCCTTGCGCATCTGCAGCGCCAGCCCGGTCTGCATCACGTTCTGGGTCGTCGCGCCCCAATGCACATAGCCGCCCGCCTCCCCGGCGCAGGCCGCCGAGAGCGCGCGCACCAGCGAGACCACCGGGGCCCGGGTGCGCCCGATATCGGCGGCCAGGGCGGCCGCGTCGATGGCCGCGAAATTGGCCTTGCCGGCAATTTCGGCCGCCGCCGCCTCGGGGATAATCCCCAGCCCGGCCTGCACCTGGGCCAGCGCCGCCTCGACATCGAGCCAGCTCTGCCACACGGCCTCGCGCGCGAACAGGGCGCGAACGTCCTCGAGCGTAACGGGCGCCCGGTCTGGAGAAGGGGACATCGGGTGATCCACCTGCCTAGAGAACCTGATCGAGGAAATGCCGCAGGCGCGGGCTCTGGGGATTGTCGAAGATGTCGTCGGGGTGCCCCTGCTCGACAAGCCGGCCTTCGTCCATGAACACCACCTTGCTGGCGACTTCGCGGGCAAAGCGCATCTCGTGGGTCACCACCATCATGGTCATGCCGGTGCGGGCCAATTCGCCCATCAGGTCGAGAATACCCTTGACCAGCTCGGGGTCCAGCGCCGAGGTCGCCTCGTCGAACAGCATCACCTCGGGGTCCATCGCCAGCGAGCGGGCAATGGCGACGCGTTGCTGCTGCCCGCCCGACAATTCGGACGCCTTGCGGCGCTCATAGCCTCCCAGGCCCACCGATTTGAGCTTTTCCAGCGCGTGGCTTTCCGCTTCCTCCTTGCCCATGCCGCGCACCTTGCGCAGCGCCAGCGTCACATTGCCCATGACGTCGAGATGCTCGAACAGGAAGAAGTGCTGGAACACCATGCCGACCCGGCGGCGCAGATTGTCGATATCGGTGCCGGGCGCGGTGATGTCCTCCTCGCCCACAAGGATGCGCCCGCTTTCGGGCAGCTCGAGCAGGTTGGTGCAGCGCAACAGCGTCGACTTGCCCGAGCCGGAGGGGCCGATGACGCAGGTGGTCGCGGCCGCCGGAATGTCGAGCGTGATGTCGTGCAGAACCTGCACGGCGCCGAAGGTCTTGTTGATGGCTTTAAAGCGGATGCCCGCCCTGGACGTTTCAGGCATCGGCCTGGCCCCTTTTTCCGGAAAGACCCATGCGGCGCTCCCAGGCGTTGACGGCGTAGGTCATGGGCACCGTCAGCATCAGGTAGAACAGCCCGGCGGCGGTCAGCGGCGAGAGATTGGCGCCATTGATGGCCGCGTCCTGGGCGATGGAGAACAATTCGCGCTGCTGGGTGGTGAGCCCGAGCAGGAACACCAGCGAGGTCGCCTTGATGACCAGGATGAACTGGCTGGTCAGGGGCGGCAGCACCCGGCGCACGCCCTGGGGGATGATGATGTAGCGCATGGTGCTGGCCGCCGACATGCCCAGCGAGCGGGCGGCCTCGATCTGGCCTTTCTGCACGCTTTGCAGGCCGGCGCGGAAGATTTCCGCCATATAGGCCGCTTCGATGATGCCGATGGCGATGGCCGCATAGGCATACGGGTTGCGGCCGAACAGGGCGAGGCCCGCAATGGGCAGGCCCTGTCCGATGATATAGACGGTGAGGATGTGTGGAAGCCCCCGCAGGACGTCGACATAGGTTCTGCACGGCAGGCGCACGGCCAGGTTACGGGACGAGAGCCCGATGGCCACGAGCATGCCCAGCACGATACCGATCAGGCTCGAGATGATGGCGAGCAGAAGGGTATTGGGCAGCCCCACCATGAAGAGTTGGGGCAATACCCGGCCGATGACGTTCATGTCGAAGAACGTCTGTTGCACCCTGAGGAGACTTTCAAACATCGTGTGCCGTCGTCCTTGTCACTGCACCGGGTCGCGCTGCGGCATGCCGGGATATTGGGCGTAGAGCTCTTCGGGGATCGGCACGTCCGGCAGCCATTTGGTGTAGGCGGCGGTGAAGGTGCCATCCATCATCACGGCGGCGAGCGTCTCATCCAGCGCCTTTTTCAGCCCGGGATTGTCCGAGGCGACGGGAAAGGCTGTGTGCCCGGTGGCCACCACCTGCGAGGTGGTGAGTTCCGCATGGTCCTTCACCAGGTCGGTGGCGACGTTGAGGCCGGTGAACAGGGCATCCACCTGCCCGCCCAGAAGCGCGTTGAGGCTGGAGGCGATATTGGGGAATTCGCGCACGACCACGCCCGGCGCCATCTCTTCGAGCATGGGGATCAGCGCGCTGCCGCGCGTCACCGCCACGGCCTTGCCCACGGCGCCGTCGATCATCTCGATCGGCGCGCTCTTGAGGCTGACCAGCTGCGACATGGAATAGCCCACCGGCGTGGTGAAGCTCACCACCTCCTCGCGCTCGGGCGTCACCAGCACCTGGAAGGCGGCGGTGTCGTAGAGCTTGTTGCGCACGGCCGGCAGCATGCTGGCGAAGTCAGTGGCGATGAATTCGACCTTGAGCCCGAGCCGGCTGGCGATCTCGGTTTCCAGTTCCACCAGGAACCCGGCCGGCTTGCCCGCCTCATCGATGAACGAGACCGGCCGGTCGTCGGTGCGATAGGCGACGGTCAATTGCCCCGGCACGATCAGCTTGGCGTCGGCGGGTAGTTCCTGTGCCAGGGCCGGGGTCAGGCTGAGCGCCATGGCGACTCCCACCCCGGACAGTGTTGCACGCAAATTCATAGCGCTCCTCCTCTTCCCCTCTCTTGGCGGCATCGTGTGGCCGCGCGCCTGGGGACGGGCGCGGGCCCCGCATCCCCAACCATATCGCCGCGGCGGGGCCGACCAAGTCGGTCAGCCGGCTATTTTCATAAGCTGGGCTTATCGAATTGGCGCAAGGCCTGCACCGCCTGGCGCAGCGCCGGCGTGGTGTCGCTGCGCCGGTAGATCACGTTGAGATCGGTGGGAACGGGGGTGTCGAGGGATTTATAGACCACGTCGGGCAGGGCCAGGCGCACCGCCGAGGAGGGCACCAGCGCCACGCCCAGCCCGGCCCCGACCAGGCAGAGCATGGTGGCGATCTGCGGCACGGTCTGGGCGATGCGCGGCTCGAACCCCGCCGCCTCGCAGGTGCGGTTGACCAGCAGGTTCAGCCCGCCGCTGGGCTGGGGGCGATACTGGATGAAGGCGCCTTCGGCGAAGTCCGCCAGCCGCGCCGCGCCGCTGGCGCCGGCCGCCTCATGCCGGGCCGGTAGGGCCAGCACCAGGTCTTCCCGCGCCAGGTTTATGGCGGCCAGGCTTGGATCGATGGCCGGCATGGGCGAGCGGATAACGCCGAGATCGAGCCGCCTGTCGGTGACGCGCTCGACCTGGTCGGTCACCGCGCGCTGGTCCAGTTGCAGCGTCAAGGCCAGCTCGTTCCGGGTCAGCGCCTCGACGAAGGCGAGGAAATTGGGGTGCATGGGCGCCGAGCCGACATAGCCCATGCTCAGGATATGGTTGGCGTGGCGGCCGGCGCGCTGCCCGGCCCGGTCGGCGCGGCGGGCCTGCTGCAACAGGGCGCGTCCCTCGGGCAGCAGCGCCTGCCCGGCCTCGGTCAGGCTCACCCGCCGGCGCGTCCTGTCGAACAGCTCGGCCCCGAAATGGGTTTCCACCAGCTTGATGAGCTGGCTCAGCGCCGGCTGGCTGATGCCCAGTTGCTCGGCGGCAAGGCCGAAATGCCGCGTCTCCGCAGCCATGACGAAAGCCGCCCAATGCCGCAATTCCAGCGCCATGATAGTCTCCCCCTCCGACCCGCGCGACCCGGCTCAAGGCGCCATGAATTCATCCGCGGACGCAATGAGGTCGAAATACCCTTTCCAGGGCAGGTAGTTCGACTGAATGATGACGACGCTCTTCTGCATCATGGATGCCCCTCCCCGCCGCCCATCCGCGCCGCCGCGCGGCCGAAGCCTTCGCTGATGACCGCGCGCATGGCCCCGCGGGCCGCCTCGGCGTCGCCCTGCGCGATGGCGTCGGCGATGCGGCCATGGGCGAGCACGGTGGCGGCCATGGCGGCCTCGTCCTCCATGGGCGAGCTGATGGTGAACATGGCGGTCAGCGCCAGCTCGACCAGCGCGCTGATCGAGACCATGAAGGGGTTGCGCGAGGCGTCGGCCACGGCGCGATGGAATTCGAGGTCGGTGCGGGCGAATTGTTCGGCCGTGCGCGCCTCGCCCAGCCGGCGGGCGCAGGCCACCAGGGCCGCCGCCTCCGCCGCGCTGCGCCGCTGCGCCGCCAGCGCCGCCGCTTCCAGCTCCACCCCGATGCGGATTTCGGCGAGGCTGGCCAGGAAATCGAGATCCGGCCCGGTTTCGAAATGCCAGGCCAGCACGTCGGCATCGAACAGGTTCCAGCGCTTGCGCGGCAGCACGCGCGTGCCGATGCGCGCCCGCGCCTCGATCATGCCCTTGGCCGCCAGCGTCTTGAGCGCCTCGCGCAAAACCGTGCGCGACACCGAAAAGCGCTGTTGCAGCTCCGCGTCCGAGGGCAGGATTTCCCCTTCGGCATAGGCGCCGCGCACGATGGAAACGCCCAGTTCCCACAGCACGCGCGAATGCAGGTTCCGCCCCGGCACGCGCCCGGTGATGGCCGCGATCAGTTCGCCCGTCGTGCGTTCCCGTCCCTCGCCCGTGGCCATGCCGGCCTCCCTGTTCCGCGCCCCGCCTGGTTTCAGCGAAACGATGAAATGCTCTAGCCGAGCCTCGCCCCTGCGGCAACCGCTGCTGGACAGCGCCGCGCGCCGGGGCGAATGTGGGCCGAAAGGATTCGCCTATGCCCACCCAGCCTTCCGCCCTCAATGCCGTTCTCGCCCAGGTCGATGCCGGGCTCGATGCCAGCCTCGAGCGGCTTTATGCGCTTTTGCGCATCAAATCCATCTCCACCGACCCCGCCTTTGCCGCCGAATGCCGGCGCGCCGCCGACTGGCTGGTGGATGAGCTTTCCGGGCTCGGCTTTGCCGCCCAGGCCCGGCCCACGCCCGGCCATCCGGTGGTGGTCGCCCACGGGCCCGACCAGGCCGGGCCGCATGTGCTGTTCTACGCCCATTACGACGTGCAGCCGGTCGATCCGCTCGAGCTCTGGCACACTGACCCCTTCGAGCCGCAATTGCGCGAGGATGCCACTGGCCGCAAGATCATCGTGGCGCGCGGCGCCTCCGACGACAAGGGCCAGATGCTCACCTTCATCGAGGCCTGCCGCGCCTGGAAGGCCGCCACCGGCGGGCTGCCGCTCAAAATCTCGCTGATGCTGGAGGGCGAGGAGGAGAGCGGCGGGGTCAACCTGCCCCCCTTCATGAAGGCCCATCGCGACGAGCTGGCCCAGGCCGACATCGCCCTGGTCTGCGACACCGACATGTGGGACCGCCAGACCCCCTCCATCACCACCATGCTGCGCGGGCTGGTGGCCGACGAGATCGAGATCACCGCCGCCGCGCGCGACCTGCATTCGGGCATGTTCGGCAATGCGGCGCGCAATCCCAACCAGGTCCTGGCCGAGATCATCGCCAGCCTGCGCGCCCCCGACGGCTCGGTCACCCTGCCCGGCTTTTACGACGATGTCGCCGAGATCAGCCCCGAGCTCAAGGCGCAATGGCAGGGGCTGGGCTTTGACGAAAAGGCGTTCCTGGCCGATGCCGGCCTGTCCGTGCCGGCGGGAGAGGCGGGCCGCTCGGTGCTCGAAATGCTGTGGTCGCGCCCCACCTGCGAGATCAACGGCATGATCGGGGGCTATACCGGGGAGGGTTTCAAGACCGTCATTCCCGCCAGGGCCAGCGCCAAGATTTCCTTCCGCCTGGTGTCGGGCATGGACCCGGACAAGATCCGCGCCGCCTTCCGCAAGCATGTCGAGGCGCTGGTGCCGCCCGATTGCAGCGTGCGCTTCATTCCCCATGGCGGCTCGCCGGCCATCACCGTGCCGGCCGATGGCCCGCATCTGCGCAAGGCGCTGGCCGGGCTCTCGGCCGAATGGGGCAAGCCCGCCGTCATCACCGGCTCGGGCGGCTCCATTCCCGTCGCCGGCGATTTCAAGCGCATCCTCGGCCTGGACACCCTGCTCATCGGCTTCGCCCATGTCGACGACCAGATCCACTCCCCCAACGAGAAATACGACCTCGACAGCTTCCACCGCGGCATCCGCTCCTGGGTCCACGTGCTGGCCAGCCTGGCGGAGTAATTCGGCCATCCCGCAGGGGGAGAAGGCCATGAGAGCTACGCTCGAATGGCGCGAAGCCCCGTACTTAGTGTTCGTGGAAAAACCGCGCCCCCTTCTCCCACAAGGGGAGAAGGGGGACTGTGCTTTTGGCACCATCCTGCCCCAGCCACCGGCGGACACCTCCCCTTTGATGGCGAGGCCGGGAGGGGGTGTCGAGAGCCCCGATATGGGGGAAACCACCTCCCCTTTCCCGTCATTGCCGGGCTCGTCCCGGCAATCCACCCCTCCGCTTGCTCTAACCCTGCCATGGATCACCGGGACAAGCCCGGTGATGACGATAGAGGAAGCACCATGCCTCCCACCCGCCATGTCGCCCCGGACCTGATCCGGGGCCTATCCTGATATCGTGCCGACACATCCATTCCAGGATGGGTCCCGGCTCAAGGCCGGGCTGACATCGGTGGAAACCTTCCCCGCCCCCTTACGGCCGCCGGCGTTGCTTCCCCCGGTCCTTGTCCGCTGCGTCCCAGGCCGCCTGCCGCGCCTGCTCGGCGGCATAGCCCGCCTCCTGATCCCCCAGCGGCTCGCGCGAGCCGCCCAGCGCCACCAGCCGTGCGATGGTCGGCTGCACCTGCGGCCCCGCCTCGGCGCAGGTTTCGGGCCAGTCCAGCGCCGCGAAGGCGGGCCCGTAATAGATCCGGTCATAATCCTCGACGCCGAGGCCGAGCTGGCCGCGCGCCAGCATGTCGGCGGAATCGGTCAGCAGCGACCATTCCTCTTCGCTGATCTCGAAGCCGGGGCAATTGGAGGAAACCACATTGGCGCGCACCACATCGTGCAGAAGCGCCTCCGCCTCGGCGCCCGTCACCCCCGACAGGTCCGGCAGGGGCACATAGATCTTGCCGTCGGCCCGGGCCGGCCCGGCAAGCAGCAGCGTGATGGCAAGGGGGACGAGCAGGGCCTTCATGTCCGGTCTCCGTAAAGCGCAGGGGGATGAACGGCCAGACTGGCAGCGGATCGGGCTGGAAATGAGGCGGCGCTCAGCCCGGCTGCCCGCCGATCGACTGCACCGCGACGGCCCCCGCCTCGATGGCCTTGTCCAGCGCCCCCGCCTCGCCGGCGCCGGCCAGCAGCGCGGCGATGAAGCCGGCGGCGAAGGCGTCGCCCGCCCCGGTGGAATCGAGCACCGCCACCGCCGGGGCCGGCCGCTCCAGCCGCACCCCGTCGCGCCCGCCCAGCATGGCGCCCAGCCGGCCGCGCTTGAGCAGCACCGTGCCGTAATGCGCCCCCAGCGCCACGACCTGCGCCTCGGGCGTCTCCAGCCCGGTCAGCGCCCGGGCCTCGCTTTCATTGGCCAAGAGGAAATCGGCCCCCGCCGTCCAGTCGAGGAAATTGTCGGCCCCCACCTCGTCGAGGAAACCCACCGAGGCCGGATCGATGGCGGCGGCGATGCCCCGCGCCTGCGCCTCGGCGAAAAGCTGCTGCACCGCCCGGCGCGGGCCGGGGGCGAAAAAGCTGTAGCCCGAGACCACCACCATGCCCACATCCTCGAGCAGGCTCTCGGGCAGGTCTTCGGGGCCGAGATTGAGATTGCTCCCCCGGTCGGTGAGGAAGCTGCGCTCGCCATCGGGGTCCACCAGCGTCACCAGGACGCCGCTGGGCAGGTCGCGGTCGCCGGCCAGGGCCGGCACCACCCCCCGCCCCCGGAAATAATTCTCGTAAAAGCCGCGCTCGTCGGCGCCGACCCGCGCCGCGAACAGCACGTCGGCGCCCATGGCGCCCAGCCAGACCGCCTGGTTGGCGCCCGAGCCGCCGGGGCGGCTGCGCACCGTGGCGCGGCGGTCCGAGCCGCGCACCAGCGGGCCCTCGGGCACGACGATGATGTCGGTCATCACGTCGCCGACCACCAGCACCCTGCTTGTCATGCGCGGCCGCCGGCCAGCGCCACGGCGATCTCGGCCGCCACCTTCGCATTGTTCTTGACCAGCGCGATATTGGAGGCCAGCGACTTGCCGCCGGTCAATTCGAAGATGCGCTGCAACAGGAACGGCGTCGTCGCCTTGCCCTTGATGCCGCGCGCCTCGGCGTCGCCCAGCGCCTGGGCGATGAAGGCCTCGATGGCCGAAGCCTCCCAGGCGTCGCTTTCCGGGATCGGATTGGCGATCAGCACCCCGCCCATGCCCAGTTCCGACTGGATGGCCAGCATGCGCGCCACGCTTTGCGGATCGTCGAACCGCAAATCGACCTTGTGCCCGCTTTCGCGCGCCCAGAAAGCGGGGAAATGCCCGGTGCCGTAGCCGATCACCGGCACGCCGTTGGTTTCCAGCACTTCCAGCGTCTTGGCGATGTCGAGGATCGACTTGGCCCCGGCGCAGACCACCGTCACCGGCGTGCGGCCCAGCTCCTCGAGGTCCGCCGAGATGTCGAAGCTGTCCTCGGCCCCGCGATGCACCCCGCCAATGCCGCCGGTGGCGAAAAGCCGGATGCCGGCCAGCGCCGCGATCTGCATGGTGGTGGCCACGGTGGTGCCCGCCATGGTCCCGTTGGCCAGCAGCGCCGCGATGTCGCGCCGGCTGGCCTTGGCCGCCTTGTGTCCCTCCACCGCCAGGGTTTCCAGCGCCGCGCCCGAAACCCCGACGCACAGCCTTCCGTCCATGATGGCGATGGTCGCCGGCACCGCGCCATGGGCGCGCACCACCGCTTCCACCTCGCGCGCCATCTCCAGGTTCTGCGGATAGGGCATGCCATGGGTGATGATGGTCGATTCCAGCGCCACCACGGGCTTGTTGGCGGCCAGGGCCGCCGCGACCTCGGGGCTGATGGAAAGATAGTCTGTGGCGCTCATGGGATAACTCGCTTCGGGCTGGTGCGGACCGGCGGCGCCGGTCCCTGCGCCATTGGGTTGTGCCCGGCTTGCATCACAGCGTCAACCCTTGGGAAACTTGGCGTCAAGCCGCTTGTCGCCCCCGGTTTTTGGCTCTAGGTTGCGCGCAGAAACGCGAGCGTGGAAAGGGTACTTCGCTGCAGACGACCATGGTTGATCGCGCCTTCGGGGCCGGTCGATGCGCGCCCCGTCCGGGGTCCAGTCCCGCGAAGCTTTCCCGCGCTTTCCAGCGCTCTTTTCTTGTACCGACGATTCCGGCCGGCCCGTCCCGTCCGGGCACTCCAAGATGAGCGCCCCGGCCTGAATGCCGTTGCGCCCGGGGGCGGCGCGCTTCTCATCGCGCCCCGTCCCGAAAACCGTCAAGAAGACCATACCGAACAGGAGCTCCAACAGATGCACAAGCCGCTCGCCCTTGCCCTCGGCGCCCTTCTGATCGCCAGTCCCGCCCTGGCCGAGGAGAAGGTGCTCAACCTCTTTATCTGGTCCGACTACATGGCCGAGGACACCGTCAGCAATTTCGAGGCGCAGCAGAGCGTCGGCGACGACAGGTTCAAGGTCAACTTCGCCTATTACGACATGAACGAGACCATCGACACCATGCTTCAGGCCGGCAATTCCGGCTATGACATCATCGTGCCGACCGGCAATTTCCTCAAGCGCCAGATCCAGGCCGGCTTCATCCAGAAGCTCGACAAGTCCAAGCTGCCCAACCTGGCCAATCTCGACCCCGCCGCGCTGGCCACCGCCGCCGGGCAGGACCCCGACAACGCCTATGCCGTGCCCTATATGATAAACACCATCGGCTATGGCTATAATGTCGACAAGGTCGCCGCCCTTCTCGGCCCCGACGCGCCCGTGGACAGCTGGGACCTGATCTTCAAGCCCGAATATGCCGAGAAGCTCGCCTCCTGCGGCATCAGCCTGCTCGACAGCCAGTCCGAGGTGCTGGGCATCGTGCTGCATTATCTCGGGCTCGATCCCAATTCGGAAAGCCCCGAGGACCTGGCCAAAGCCCAGGAGCTGCTGCTCTCCATCCGCCCCTATATCCGCTATTTCAGCTCGTCCCAGTATATCGAGGACATGGGCAATGGCGAAACCTGCGTGGCGCTGGGCTATTCGGGCGACATCTTCCAGGCCGCCGCCGCCGCCGAGGAGGCCGGTGTGGGCAACCAGGTGGAATATGTCATTCCCAAGGAGGGCGCGCCGACCCTGTTCGACTTCCTGGCCATTCCCGCCGATGCGCCGCATCCGGAAAATGCGCATGCTTTCATCAACTACATCCTCGAACCCAAGGTCGCGGCCGACATCACCAACGCGGTCTTCTATGCCAACCCCAACCTGGCGGCGACCGAGTTCGTGGATGAGGATATCCGCAACAATCCGGGCATCTATCCGTCCGCCGAAGTCATGGCCAACGCCTTCGTCATCGACCTGCCGGGCAGCGATTTCAACGATCTGCTGACCCGCGCCTGGATCAACATCAAGACGGGCCAGTAAAAAAGCCCGGCAGGGGGTGGCGGGCGCCCGCCATCCCCTGGCCTTTTCAAGCTAGAGACCGCCATGGCCAAGAAGCCCCAGCAGCTTGCGATCGACACCCGCCCCTGGCGCGATCCGGCAAACAACAAGCCCTTCGTGCGCATCCGCAACGTCTCGAAGAAATTCGGCGACGTTCTGGCGGTCAACGACGTGTCGCTCGATATCTACAAATCCGAGCTGTTCTGCCTTCTGGGCGGCTCGGGCTCGGGCAAGTCGACGCTGCTGCGCATGCTGGCGGGCTTCGAGACCCCCACTTCGGGCTCCATCGAGATCGACGGGCAGGACATGACCGCCGAGCCGCCCTATAACCGGCCGGTCAACATGATGTTCCAGTCCTATGCGCTGTTTCCCCATATGAGCGTCGAGCAGAACATCGCCTATGGCCTCAAGCGCGACCACCTGCCGCGCGGCGAGATCGCCGACCGCGTCGCCGAGCTGCTCTCCCTGGTCAAGCTCCAGGATTACGGCCGGCGCAAGCCGCACCAGCTCTCGGGCGGCCAGCGCCAGCGCGTCGCCCTCGCCCGCGCCCTGGCCAAGCGCCCCAAGCTGCTCCTGCTCGACGAGCCCCTGGGCGCGCTCGACAAGAAACTGCGCGAGGAAACCCAGTTCGAGCTGGTCAAGATCCAGGAGAGCCTGGGCGTCACCTTCATCGTCGTCACCCATGACCAGGAGGAGGCGATGACGCTGGCGACCCGCATCGGGGTGATGAACCAGGGCGAGATCGCCATGATCGGCGAGCCCACCGACATCTATGAATTCCCCAATTCCCGGTTCGTCGCCGGCTTCATCGGCTCGGTCAACATGGTGGAAGGCATCGTCACCGAGGACGAGCCCGACCATGTGCGCATCCGCTCGGCCGAGCTGGGCTGCGACATCCATGTCGGGCACGGGGTCGATTGCGCCCCCGACCAGCTTTTGTGGTGGGCCATCCGCCCCGAGAAGATGGAGCTGAGCCGCGAGCGGCCCGAAAACCCCAACGACGCCAACGTCACCACCGGCGTGGTCGAGGAGATCGCCTATCTGGGCGACATCTCGCTCTACCAGGTGGCGCTGGAAAGCGGCAAGCGCATCCGCGTCAGCCAGACCAATTCCGTGCGCGGCAATCCCGACGCCATCACCTGGGAAGAAAAGGTCTTCGTCACCTGGAGCGACAATGCCGGCTCGGTGCTGACGGTATGAGTGCGTTTGCGGCATCCCCCTCATCCGCCCGGAGCCTGCCCTCGGGCGCTACGCGTCCCGGGGGGGCACCCTCTCCCACAAGGGGAGAAGGAAAGCGCTGTGCCACCCAGGTCACCGGCCTTCCCCTCGCCCCTTGTGGGAGAGGGTGGATCGCGCGCAGCGCGAGACGGGTGAGGGGTTCTTCTTTCGCTCTGCGCGCAGGGATCACCTCATGACCACCACGCACGAGCCCACCATTCCCCCGCCCCGCCGCCTGCGCCCCTGGAACGCGGTGGAGCGCCGGCTGGCCAAGGTCGGCATTTCCGGCCGCATGATGGTGCTGGCCGCGCCCACGCTGTGGCTACTGGTCTTCTTCCTCATTCCGCTGGCCGTGGTGTTCGGCATTTCGCTGGCCACCAAGCAGTTCGGCCGCCCGCCCTATTCGCCCCTCCTCACCACCGAGGACGGCACGGTGCAGCTCACGCTGCACCTGTCCAATTACATTCGCCTCTTCTCCGACAATCTCTATGTCGCGGCCTATCTCTCCTCCATCCGCATCGCCGCCATCGCCACGGTCATCACCCTGCTGGTGGGCTATCCCATGGCCTATGCCATCGCCCGCGCGCCCTCGCCCTGGCGCAATGTGCTGCTGATGCTGGTGGTGCTGCCCTTCTTCACCTCCTTCCTGTTGCGCGTCTATGCGCTCACCGGCTTCATGCGCGGCAATGGCGTCATCAATCAGGTGCTAGCGGTCTTCGGCATCGAGCCGCTGGTGATGATGCAGACCGATTTCGCCGTCTATGTCGGCATCGTCTATTCCTATCTGCCCTTCATGATCCTGCCGCTCTATACGACGCTGGTGAAGCTCGACACCGCGCTGTTCGAGGCCTCGGCCGATCTGGGCGCGCGGCCCCTGCGCACCTTTCTCTCCATCACCCTGCCGCTTTCGCTGCCCGGCATCATCGCCGGCTCCATGCTGGTCTTCATTCCGGCCATCGGCGAATTCGTCATTCCGGCTCTGCTGGGCGGGCCGGGCACGCTGATGATCGGCCGCGTGCTCTGGGACGAGTTCTTCACCAATGCCAACTGGCCGCGCGCCGCGGCCGTCGCCTGCGCCATGCTCGTGGTGGTGGTCGTGCCCATCATGCTGCTGCAAAAGGTGCAGAGTTCCGTGGTGGAGAAGTAGCATGAAGTCTCGTGGCTGGTTTCTGCCCATCGCCGCTGCCCTGGGCTTTTCCTTCCTCTATGCGCCCATCGTCAGCCTCGTCATCTTCTCGTTCAACGAGAACAAGCTGGTGACCGTGTGGTCGGGCTTTTCGACCAAATGGTATGGCGAGCTGTTCCGCGATCCGCAATTGATCGGGGCGGCGCTGCTGAGCCTGCAGATCGCCGCCATGGCCGCCACCATCGCCCTGGTCTTGGGCACGCTGGCCGCCGTGGCGCTGGTGCGCTTCCGGCGCTTTCGCGGCCGCACCCTCTTCACCGGCATGGTCTCGGCCCCGCTGGTCATGCCCGACGTCATCACCGGCCTGTCGCTCCTGCTGCTCTTCGTCGCCATGGAGGGCCTGCTGGGCTGGCCGCAGGGGCGGGGCATGCTCACCATCGTCATCGCCCACGCCACCTTCTGCACCGCCTATGTCTGCGTGGTGGTGCAGTCGCGCCTCTCCGATTTCGACCGCAGCCTGGAAGAAGCCGCCATGGATCTGGGCGCCTCCCCGGTGCGCACCTTCTTCGACATCACCCTGCCCATCATCGCCCCGGCGCTGGTTTCGGGGTGGCTGCTCGGCTTCACGCTCAGCCTGGACGATCTGGTCATCGCCAGCTTCGTTTCCGGCCCCGGCTCGTCCACCCTGCCCATGGCCATCTTCTCCAAGGTGCGCCTGGGCGTTTCGCCCGACGTCAATGCGCTGGCCACCATCATCATCGGCATCGTCGCCCTGGGCGTGCTCGCCGCCACCCTGCTGCAACTGCACGGTCGCCCCAGAAAGGCGCGGGGCTAGGCTTTCCCCTCCACCGCTGTCGTCCCGGCCCTGAGCCGGGGCGACAAGCCAAAAATACCGCCTTTGCCCAAGGGCTGGACAGAACCCCCATTCGGGCGCACACTCCCTTCATCTTCAACAGCAAGCAAAGGAGGTGATCCAGTGTCTCATGAGGTTTTGGCTCTCGGGAAAGGTCTGGGTTTTGGTGTGACGAAGGGGAGTGATCTCCGCTGACCGGCACACGCCTCCCGGCCTCCCGAGGCCGATAAGCTCAGGGAAGGGTCGTCCGCAAGGGCGGCCCTTTTCTGTTGGACTTGACGGATGGCCTCAAGCCTCCGATACCGCTGGCAGCGTTTTTTCGGGAGGCAATCCGTGTCCGCGGCCAATTTTGTTCTGACCCTTTCCTGCATCGACCGGCCGGGCATTGTCGCCGCCATCACCACCGAGCTGGCGGCCCTGGGCGCCAATATCGCCGAATCCAACCAGTTCTGGGACCGCGAGACGGGCCGCTTCTTCATGCGCCTGGCCTTTGCCGCCCCCGAAGGGGTGGGCCGGGAAACCATCGAGAAGGCCCTCAAGGCCCCCATCGCCCGCTTCGAGATGCAGACCGCCCTGTTCGACCAGCGCCGGCGCAAGCGCCTGGTCATCATGGTCTCCAAATTCGACCACACGCTTTTGCACCTGCTCTACCAGATCCGCGTCGGCTGGCTCGACGCCGAGGTCGCCGCCATCGTCTCCAACCACGAGGATGCGCGAAAGATCGCCGAGGATGCGTCCATTCCCTATCACTATCTGCCGGTGACCCGCGACACCAAGGCCGCCCAGGAGGCGCAGGTGCTCGACATCGTCCGCCAGACCGGGGCCGACCTCGTCGTCCTCGCCCGCTACATGCAGGTGCTCTCGGACACGCTCTCCACGCGCCTTTTCGGCCAGGTCATCAATATCCACCACTCCTTCCTGCCCAGCTTCAAGGGCGCCAAGCCCTATCACCAGGCCCATGAGCGCGGCGTCAAGATCATCGGCGCCACCGCCCATTACGTCACGCCCGACCTCGACGAGGGCCCGATCATCGAGCAGGAAACCGCCCGCGTCACCCACGCCATGAGCCCCGACGATCTGGTCGCGGCCGGCCGCGACATCGAAAGCCGCGTCCTCGCCCGCGCCGTCAAGCTGCACCTGGAAAGCCGCGTCATGCTCAATGGCAAAAAGACCGTGGTCTTCGGCTAGGCGTATTTCAAAGGCACAGCCCCACCCGCCCACCCTGTCGCCCCACCCACCGAACCCACCCTCTCCCCTTGCGGGACTTCGAACCGTCCCGTCAGGGTAAATCGCCCCGGTGGGGCGATTTGAGGCGAGAAGGCCATGAGAGCTGCGCTCGAATGGCGCGACCGCGCCGCATCCACCGGCCCCAACCCTCTCCCCTTGTGGGAGAGGGACGGCTTTTCGTCGTCCAGACGAAAAGCAGGGTGAGGGGGTCTCTCCGCATACGCAATACTCGCGGATGATCCCCAGCCCCCTCATCCGCCCTTCGGGCACCTTCTCCCACGGGGGGAGAAGGAAGCCGGTGGATGGGGCCGCATCTTGGCCACACCCACCCCCTCGTCATTGCCCCACCCTGCCCCACCATCCTTGCCGGACCCATCCCGGCAATCCCCACCTCCGCTTGCGCCAAACGCTCCATGGACCACCGGGACAAGCCCGGTGGTGACGAGGGAATAAGCAACTGCCCTCACCCAACCACGGAACCCACCCCTCTCCCCGTGCAGGACTTCGAGCCGTCCCGTCAGGGTAAATCGCCCCGGTGGGGCGATTTGAGGGGAGAAGGCCATGAGAGCTATGCTCGAATGGCACGACCGCGCCGCACCCACCGACCCTCCCTCTCCCCTTGTGGGAGAGGGACAGCTTTTCTGCGTTCAGCAGAAAAGCAGGGTGAGGGGGTCTCTCCGCATACGCAATGCTCGCGGATGATCCCCAACCCCCTCATCCGCCCCTTCGGGGTACCTTCTCCCACAAGGGGAGAAGGAAGCCGGTGGATGGGGCCGCATCCTGCCCAAACCCACCCCCATCGTCATTGCCCCACCTCTCCCTTAGGGGGAGAGGTCGCCCCGCAGGGGCGGGTGAGGGGGCCTTGCCCAAAACCCGCCCATCGTCATTGCCGGGCCCGTCCCGGCAATCCACCTTCCTGCCCGCACCGGGACAAGCCCCGTGCCGACCGCACGCCCTGCGCGCCCCTAGACCATCAAATCTTCCAGATTGAGCGAATCCGCCAGGCTGGTGCGGTCCAGCACCGCGCGGGTGGCCAGCGTCACCCGCTCGAACACGTGCCGGATCTCGCAGGAGGCCTCGTCGCGGCAATCGTCGCATTTGCGATAGGCGATCTTGGAGAGGCACGGCAAAGGCGCGATCGGCCCGTCGATCAGCCGCAGCACCTCGCCATACATGATCTCCTCGGGCGCGCGCAAAAGCTCGTAGCCGCCCGAGCGCCCGCGCCGGCTGGCGACGAACCCGCCGCGCTTGAGCTCGAGCAGGATCTGCTCGAGGAATTTCTTGGGGATCGATTGCTCGCGGGAGATGTCGCCGATCATGCGGGTATGGCCCTGCCCCGCGCGCGCCAGCGACACCAGCGCCCGCAAGGCATATTTGGCTTTCTGCGAAATCATCGACCCACCTGACCCCGGCGCCCCGCGCCGCCCTACCCCCTGGGCTCGGGGATAACCGGCGGCACCGCGCTGTCTTCCTTCGTCCCTGCCGCCCCTTCCGGGTCCGCGGCCTCCTCGGCCGCCGGCTTTTCCGGTTCGGGTCCGGCCTCGGCCTGGTCCGCACCCGGCGCCTCTTCCGGCCCCGCCGCATCCCCGGCGGGAACCGCTTCGGCTTCGGCTTCGGCTTCGGCTTCGGCTTCGGCTTCGGCTTCGGCTTCGGCTTCGGCTTC